>Ga0209595_100175_pt1 | contig 21896 bp, 10 predicted proteins | sample Porto_4metaG_FD_187427 | JGI IMG/M metagenome (GOLD analysis project Ga0209595, IMG submission 187427) | Marine algal microbial communities from Porto, Portugal - Porto_4 metaG (SPAdes) (version 2) | ecosystem: Host-associated > Algae > Red algae > Unclassified | place: Portugal: Porto...
TTTTTCCGCTATTTTTCCCTACAAAAATCCTTATCCCGAATCGGGGTTCGGGACAGGCTGTAGCGTAGGCTATGTGCGGTTTTTGTAAGAAAAAATATCGAAAAAATAACCACGTCAAAATTGTAAGCCTATTTTTGTCCCACTACTTATATAAGGATTTTCATAACGTAGAAAAAGAGAAAAAGAAAAAGTCAAAATCTGCATTTATTAAAATTCTGTCCCTAAGTGCAAATTCATCCCGATAGCTATCGTGGACAAGTTCAAGTTCAATAATTAATTCGCTTTCAGCGAATACCTTGTCTGAATGAGGAATAAGACTTAACACTCATTAGGCGAACATTGGGAAATTTCCTACCTTAGAGACTTTAATGAAAATCACTGAAAGGAATTGTATTAAAGTAGTTTGGGAAAACGAAAGGACTTATTAAATTTGGTTGCTTGGGAATTTGGGCAAGAGTTGCAATATGGTGGATTTATATACTAAGAATCGAAGACAGCTAAGTATTTAAATTCTGTTTAAAGTTGCTGAACTTTTGCAATTTTTAGTAAAATACCTTTGTAGGGAACAAAAAAATGCTGAACAAAATTGTTGAATATAAAAAAAAGGAATGGCTGCAATCCGCTGATTGTCCTGTTAAAGACCTTGTAAACTATATCGTTTCTAAGGGTAAATTACGGGAAACTCAAATTGAGGCTATTGAAACTTATTTATTCTTGAAAATTGAAGGGCAAAATAAACCGCTTTGGCAACTCTTTAGTGAAGGTTTTTTTGTAAATGGCAATGTCAATTATAAAAAATATGCTGTTCCGTATATTGATACTGTAAATTTCCTCAACGAAACCCCAATAGCTTACGCACTTTTTGATTTTGCACTCCAAGCCGACGGAAAATCAACCCTGTTACCCGAACTCGTAAATATTATTTTAGAAAATCCGGAATCTTTAGATTATCAACAGATTATAAAAGACATTTTTTATAATGTAAGTTATGCCGATTACCTCATGAGTTTGCCGATGGGGGCGGGTAAAACTTACTTGATGGCGGCTTTTATTTACCTTGATTTATACTTTGCATACAACGAACCGGAGAACAAAAACTTTGCCCACAACTTTTTAGTCCTTATTCCTTCTGGCTTAAAATCTTCGATAGTGCCAAGTTTACGAACCATCGAAAATTTTGACCCCAGATGGGTGATACCCGACCCAGCCGCAAGTGAGCTGAAAAGATTGCTCAAATTTGAAGTATTAGACGAACAAAAATCAGCGAAAAAAAGTAATAAAGCACGAAATCCCAACGCTCAAAAAGTCAATCAGTGTTTGCCCAATCCATTTGGTCAAGTATTCGTGGTAAATGCCGAAAAAGTCATCCTCAATCGACTTGAAGTAACCAAGCAATTGGAAGTCATTGAAAAAACTGAGGATGAAAAAGATATGCGAGAAAATGAACTCCGCAATCTTATCGGAAAAATACCTAATCTTTCCATTCTAATCGACGAAGTACACCACGCTGCGACTAGCGATATCAAACTCCGACAAGTCGTCAATAAATGGCAAAATAGCGGAAACATCACCACCGTTCTTGGCTTTTCAGGTACGCCGTATTTGTCGAAAGCAGATAAAATAAAAGTCAACGAAAGCACCTTTTTCAAATTTTCACAAATCACCAATACTGTTTATTATTACCCTTTGGTGACCGCCATTAGAAGTTTTTTGAAAACACCAAAAGTAAAAGTAGGGCGCAACCTCGATCGCTTTCAGATTATCCGAAAAGGAGTAGAAGATTTTCAAAATCAATACGAAAATAAAATATACGGAAACGACTCAATCGCTAAAATAGCCATTTATTGCACCAATATTGAAGTGTTAGAACAAGAGGTTTACCCTTTTCTAACTGGAGAATTGAAAATAAACCCAAACGAAATATTACGATTTCACAAAGGAAATAAAAAATACCCGCAGCCCGAAGGCAGCGAACGCGAATTTCGCTCGCTCGATTTGCCTATGTCCAAAAAGAAATATATCCTATTGGTACAGGTCGGAAAAGAAGGCTGGGATTGTCCGAGTCTCACGGGCGTGATACTTTCCCAAAAAGGAGACAGTCCCAAAAATATGGTACTACAAACCAGTTGCCGTTGCTTGCGACAGGTCGATAAAGACCAAGACGAAACCGCAATAATATGGCTCAATGATTATAACGCAAAAACCCTCAACGACCAACTCAAAAAGGAACAACACACCTCTATCGAAGAAATTAATCAACTCAAAAAAGACAAAAAAACAGACTGGATAGAACGCTTCCCAAGAATCGACTTTTTAGACCTGCCCGATATTGATTTTTTCCGACTTAAAGTAAAATACCAATCCATAGAAGAAGAAGAAACCGCCAATACAAAAAAGAAATTGACCGAATTGGCAAAATCAATAGACAGCCATAAGGCAGCCGCATTAATCACGACTTCCGAAATCAGCAACTTGGATGAAGGCGAAATCGCGATTATGAAACAAACGGGCTTTGAGGTCGCCAATTACAACCAATGGATTTACAGCATCGCCAAAGAAAGTTTTGGCTATATCAAAGCCCATGAACTACACCGTTTTGATGCAGCACTAAAACCCATTTTTCAAAAAATAGCCTATTCCGAAAACCAACAACAACGCTGGAACGACCTCTACGACCGCTACGAAATCAACAGCAAAATCCGACTCGCTTTTAGCATCAAGCGAAGCCTGAAAACCGATAGCGAAATCGTTCCTCAAAACGCTAAACTCCTATTAATCAACAAATTAAAAGCCGTAGAGAATAACGAAAAACTATATCCAAACAAAGAAGACACCAACAAAATATCGCGCTTCGACCAATCGGGCGAAAGCATAGATATTGATATGGATGAATTGAAAATCAAATACGACAAAGCAAAAGCACTATTGGAAGCGCAAGGCATGGGCGATATGTTTCCGCCTTTTGAGCAATATCGAAAACAGCACGACCACTCCCTCGCCGTTCGTTCCAAAAATAAAACCTTTCATTATCTCCCCTACAATTTTGTACAAAGTGGTTTTGAAAAAGAAATACTACAAAAAACATTGCAGCTCGAAAGTTTTAATAATAAAGCACTCGAAGTTTATTATAATGGCGAGCGCGGACTGACGGAGTTTGTCATTCATTGCTTTGCTCAAAACGGAAAAAACTGGAAAAACATCGGTCGATATACCACCGATTTCCTGATTATTCAACGTGCTAAAAACAATAAAATTCATAAAGCACTTTTGGTAGAAACTAAAGGCGAAGGATTTAAAAACGACCCCGCTTTTATCGCCAAAAAACATTTTGTAGAAACACAATTCCTACAACAAAACAACGATAAATTTGGCTACCAACGCTTCGACTTCCTCTACTTGGTCGATGGAACTGATATTGCCAATAACATCGTAACGATTAGTAATAAAATAGACCAATTTTTCAAGGAATGATAGGGCGGAAAATGCCCTTATTCGTTATTCGTAAACTTGTTATTCGTTCTATTATAAACGACTTTTTGTACACTAAATGATTAATCATTAATCATTAACCATTAATCATTAGCAGTCATGCCAATCAAATACATACCATACATCCCAAACACCGTAGAAGGACAAGCCGTACTCGACAATATCACCCGTACACAACGTGTATTGCGCTACCGCGACAATAATAAAGTTATCTCCAAAATACAGCGCGGAATGCCCTACTACGAAGTAGAAAAACAAGAACAAGTCGGCAACAACACCGACAACCTCGTGATACGCGGCGAGTGCCTCTCTGCCTGTGCTTACCTTAAAGAACAAGGCATAAAAGTCGATTTGGTGTATATAGACCCGCCCTTTGCAAGCGGGGCAGATTATGCCAAAAAAGTATATATCCGAAAAAACCCACAACTCGCCGAAACCGTAAAAAAAGCCGAAGAAGAACTCGAGGTCGAAGGGCTAAAAGCATTTGAAGAAACCATGTATGGCGATATTTGGCAAAAAGAAGATTACCTCAATTGGATGTACGAAAACTTGATGGCGATTAAATCCATTATGTCGGATACCGCGAGTATTTACGTGCATTTGGATAGCTCTATTGGGCATTATGTTAAAATTCTGATGGATGAAGTTTTTGGTGAAAGCAGTTTTAAGAATAGTATAGCATGGTGTTATTTTGGGTTTAAAAGAAAGACAACAAAGAAATTTCCACAAAAACATGATGATATTTTTTACTATGTAAAAGATGGCAATAATTATATTTGGAACTTACAAACAAGACCCCATTCAAAAGATTACATTAATAGATTTAAAACTAATGAAAAAGGAAGAAGATACCGTGATGATGTAAATCCAACTGGCGGAGGAAATAGAATAATTTTTTTAGATGAATCAGAAGGAGATATAGTAGAATCATTTTGGTCTGATATTCCCCCGGTTAATCCAGTTGCTAATGAACGACAAAACTACGCCACTCAAAAGCCCGAAGCCCTCCTCCAACGCATCCTCAAAGCCAGCAGCAACGAAAACATGGTCGTAGCCGACTTCTTCGGTGGCAGTGGAGTTACGGCAAAGGTAGCGCATGATTTGGGCAGGAAATATATCCACTGCGACATTGGTATCAATAGCATACAGACGGTACGCGACCGCTTGGTAGCGGCAGGGGCGAGTTTTCAGGTACTCGAAATACAAGATGGCGTGAGCCTTTTCCGCAATCCACAACAAACGATGGACAAGCTGGCACAACTCATTCCTGGTTTGCAGCAAAAGGTAGCCGGTTTGGGTAAGTTTTGGTTTGGGGCGTTGCAAGATAGCAAGCTCGGCACAGTGCCGGTTTATGTCCCCAATCTGATAGACGGTTCGGAAAAAGTATTGGATATTCCGGCGGTCAATCGCATCATCAATGAGGAATTACAAAAATTAGATTTTAATGTAGCGAAGGTCATCGTGTACTACGTAGATGTAGATGACCGCCCGACGATAGAAAGATTTATCAGAGAGAATAACCCGACCATAGCCAATATTGAGTTAAAAGATTTAAAGGTTTTGCTACACGATATTGTCGTAGAAGATGAAGTCAGTCACGCGCTCACTCAAAACGAGGGTGGCTACACCGTAGAAATTACCAAATTTGTCAGCGACCGCTTGCAGCAGAAAATAAATGCCTTCAACGAAAAAGGCAATCTACAATCTATCAATAAAGGTAAGGCATTCACGCCCATCAGCATCAGCGACGCAGGTTTGGAATTGATAGAATACCTGTCGATAGATTGCGAAAACGAAGCGGGTGTTTGGGTGAGTAGTGTAGAAATTAAGATTGATAAATTGGGTTATATTGCTATTGACGGCGAAAAAACAAAAGACTTTTGGAACGGCAAAATTACATCAGATAAAAAACCATTAAGGCTGAAAATCAGAAACATAAGTGGGGATGAATCTATTATTGAAATAGGGTAAGTTCACAAAGCAAAAAGCACATCAAATATTTGATGTGCTTTTTTTATATATCATACACGGATAGGGAAATATTTGATTGTCGGAAAGTTGTTTTGATAAGTCAGATAAAGGGAAATGATTTAGTTGGGTTTAATGATTTTGGGAGGCGGTTGGCGGTGGGGATTGCTGATATTTGAATACATTCTAAACGCTCAATACATACATATTAAAATAAAGTCTATTGCAAGGGGTGTAACAATGTACCCCTTTTTTTTACTTATTCTAATTATTTAAACATGATTAAATTTAGTATTCATTGTTTTTTAGCGCAAATTTGGTATTTATGGTATTTTAGAGTAAATTTTTTATTCGCAAATAATTGATAAACATTTGTTTATACAGTATAATATTTTTATATTTTTTACCTGTTATTACTTGCTTTTGTGCATACAAACCCCTACTATTGTGGTGAAACAATAGCATTGTGTCACTAAAACAGTTATAAATGATAGAAAATATAAATTTTAACAATTTGCCCGAAGCAACACAAAATACAAACATGAAAAACGATAAGGAAACACTCTACTGGTTGGAATTTATCAAAAGATGGGAACATTTACCATTTCCCGAAATGGATGAACAAGAGTATTTTGATTTTGAGGAAACGTACCAACAAAATATTGACGAAGCAGAAAGCATTATCGAAGGATGTGTATGTATTGGAACGTTAACGGTCGGTGGATTTGCACTTCGTGAATTTGACGAGGCAGAATATAATGAAATTCGTATAAAAGCCTTACAAAACGTTGTGCAAAAGAAACAAATACTAAATCAGTTGCTTAGTTGCTCAATAGACGTAATGGAAACTATTCAAACTGAATACCAAAAGGTTAGTGGAGATTTTTACATTGCCGAGCTACCAATTTTCATTAAATCTGATAATAGCCACTCTAACAATAACGGTGTGCGTATCCCTGCCTGTGAGTACGAAGAGTGTAAAGTTGTCACACTCTACAAAGATGACATTACTTACGATCTAAATAAAAAATACAAATACAATCTTTTTAGGGTAGAAATACCGTCAATAAAATTTAAACTGGATATTGACCGTGATAAATTTTGTGGCTTTGATACGGAAGAAATTGAGTATTTGATAGGAGCATTATCTAAGGCTTATTATTGTTCTCATCTCTATAGTAAAATTCAAGAATTTAAACAGTCACAACAATTAATAACCGAAATCACTCCAACAAAAACAAAAATCCTTTTCCTTACTGCAAATCCAAGAGACGAAGTACATTTAGGCTTGGAAAGGGAAGTTCGTAAAGTGATGAATACATTGAATGGAGCTACAAATAGACACGACTTTGAGCTAATCAGCGAACCAGCAGTCGGAATACCAGACATAATAAAAGCAATGCAAAGGAAACCTGAAATTGTACACTTTTCAGGACATGGGAATATAGAAGGTTTGGCGGTGGAAAACGATAGTGGAGATTCTGATTTATTCCCAATTGCAGGTTTAGATAGGATGTTTAATTCATTCAAAAAGACCACAAAATGTGTGATTCTAAACGCTTGCGATTCAAAGAAATTGGCTGAGACAATCAGCAAACACGGTATTCATGTGGTTGGTATGAATGATGAAATTGGAGACGAGGCAGCCCGTAAATTTTCGATAGGTTTTTATCAGGGTTTAGGCTTAGGAAATACTTATGAACTTGCTTTTGAAATGGGAATGATACATATTTCAAACGAATACGACGACGCGAATACACCCGAACTTTGGTTTAATGGTGAACGAATAAAAAATTAAATAAACCGGATTAAATTACCCTGTCAAGATTTTGATATATCGCATAATTTTCTTACTTTTATATTCAGTACATTTGAAAAACACAGCCGAAAATATCGTCCAAACAATCAAAGACTACCGAGCAAAAGACGGACTACGAATTGATACCGACCATGTAATAAAATGGGTATCGCAATTTGACGAAGCCGACCAGTCATTTTTATTGGACGAACTTCTACACATCCTAAAGCAAACCTATTTTTCGGAGCAACGCACTTTAGACAGCATTTTTACGTTCTTTGCAAGACTGACAAAGGATTTGAAATACAAAAGCCCCGTAGCCTTATTATCAAATACGTACTTCATTAGTTCACAGGAAACGGAAAAGAGCCAACCCGAAATTTTGAACTTATTGTATGCAAATTTGTATCAAAAGTATGGTATTGATAGAAAGTATATTGGTAGTCAATCCAAAAAGGTAGTCATTTATTTAGATGACGTGTTGGCAACGGGAAAAACGACATTCAGAGATTTAAAGAAATTTCTTGAAAATAAATCAAAAGACGATACAAATACATTGTATGCCGACTTACTCAAAACGGCTAAATTTGATTTAGTGGTTTATACGGTATGTCGTCATTCATGGGGCGGTGCAAATGTAGATTTTCGGATAAAACAGGCATTTGGCGAACCAGTCAGAAAGCGAATTAAATACTATTGTACTTTTGAAGTTGAAAACCATGTAACGGCATACAATCAAAAGTATAATTGCGTTTATCCGGTCAATCCAAATAGTGACTTTGTAAACGAATATTTTGAGCGTATTGATACGGGCAAACATTCCAAACATGAAAAATACGCTTTTCGGAAAAACCATTTACCAAAACAAGAAACGTTCTTTACAAGCCCTGCAAATCGGATTCGATACGAAAACATTTTGCTGTTAAAAGGCATTGAAATACTAAACAAAGTCGATACCCTAAACGTAAAATCAATACGACCATTAGGGTACACCGTCAAAAGTCATAAGACTTTGGGTTTGGGTACTCAATTCTTTACGTGGCGAAATATCCCTAACAATACGCCTTTAGTTTTTTGGTGGGAAAATCATGGTTGGTATCCTTTATTTCCGGTCAAAAACAGAGGGCAAAAAGGTAGTAAGGTAATGACACTTTTTGACGGACTTTGAGTTATACTACCCACAAAATAAATAAAAGTAATGAGAATGAATGAGCAGACATACAACAAAAGCGAAGCAGCCATATTTAGAAGCACAAAAGAGGTTTTTGGCGGACTGTCAAATATGGCTTCGGGTTACACTATTTTTGTGAATGGAGTTATGATATTGTCGTCCGAAGCACTTTATCAGGCTTTGAAATTTACAGCTTATCCCGATATTCAGCACAAAATTATTAGTGAAAAAAGCCCGATGACGGCAAAAATGATAAGTCGCAAACATAACGACCTTGTAAGACCGGATTGGAACGACATTAGAATTGACGTGATGCGGTGGTGCTTAATGGTCAAACTTTCTCAAAATTGGAATTTATTTTCCGAAGTGCTTATTTCTACGGGCGATGCTCCGATTGTCGAATATTCAACAAAGGATAAAGTTTGGGCTGCGATTGACAAAGGCAACGGTACTTTAGAGGGTGCAAATGTACTTGGTAGGTTGTTAATGGAATTGAGACACATCGTAAAGACTAAAGATAGATTTGAGTGTGTCAGACCTTTAGACATTCCCGACTTTCTACTTTATGAGAATGAAATTGAATGGGTATGTGATGAAACGAATGATATTTTTGATTTGGGCGAAGAAGAAGCCGAAGAACACCGACATTTAGCCTTTGCCTAAAGAGAGCATTACGATAAGATATTTAAATAGGAAAGCACCTTGTTTTTGACAAGGTGCTTTTTTCGTTGTTTAGAGCATAACTCAAAAAAACGGGTAAAACTCAATATAAAGTCATTTTCGGGGCAAATTTCAAGCAATAAAAAAAGAGCTACAACTTTCGCTGTAACTCTCTTTTATGTCGGGGCGGCAGGATTCGAACCTGCGACCCCCTGCTCCCAAAGCAGGTGCGCTAACCGGACTGCGCTACGCCCCGTTTTCTTGAGTGGATTAGTTAAATGATTTATTAAGCTGATGAGAGAAAAATTTAGCGAAGCTAAATAAATACTTACGAACTCAATAAACCGTTCAACTAATAACTAAATTGCAAAGCAATTTGCGGAGAGAGCGGGATTCGAACCCGCGGTACCTGTTTCCAAGTACGCTGATTTAGCAAACCAGTGGTTTCAGCCACTCACCCATCTCTCCGATTGGGGCAGCAAAGATAAGAACTTTGCTCGCAATTACGCAAGCTAACTGCGATATTTTTTTAAAACAAATTTCAAACTAAAAAAGTTCCCCTTGTTTATTCGTGGACTCGTTATTCGTTATTCGTTATTCGTTATTCGTGGACTCGTTGTTCGTTATTCGTTATTCGTGGACTCGTTATTCGTTATTCGTTATTCGTTGTTCGTTGTTCGTTATTCGTGGACTCGTTATTCGTTATTCGCTACTCGAAAACTCGCTACTCATACACACTCATTTGTATTTTCTTTTCGAGTTCCTCTACTACGTTTTTAAACATTTCGTCGGTATCTAACAGGTCGCTCACGGCTTTGCAGGAATAAATGACGGTACTATGGTCGCGTCCGCCAAAATTATCGCCGATGACTTTGAGGGATTTATTGGTCATGTTTTTCGCCAGATACATCGACAACTGACGTGCGATGACAATGGAGCGTTTGCGGGTCTTGCCTTTGAGTTTTTCTACATTGAGGTCGTAATGTTCGGCGACCATTTTTTGGATAAACCCAACGGTGATTTCTTTCGATATTTCGCTGACGAAATTCTTAATCACTTCTTTTGCCAACTCGATATCTACCTCGCGGCGGTTGAGCGACGATTGGGCAACCAAGGAAATCAATACGCCTTCGAGTTCACGAATATTATTTTTGATATTATACGCGATAAATTCGGACACATCGACGGGCAGTTCGACGCCTTCGCCCGACATTTTGCTTTCCACGATAGCGCGACGCGTCTCAAAATCAGGCACTTGCAAATCGGCAGAAAGCCCCCATTTGAAGCGTGAAATCAGGCGTTCTTCCATGCCGTCCAGCTCCTTTGGAGGGCGGTCGGAAGTTAGGATAAGTTGTTTATTGCTTTGATGAATTTGGTTGAAAATGTGAAAGAAAATATCTTGTGTTTTCTGTTTATTTGCCAGAAATTGGATATCATCTACAATGAGTACGTCTACCAGTTGATAGAAATTCACGAAGTCATTGACCGCATTATTTTTAAGCGATTCTATAAATTGATTCGTAAATTTTTCGGAAGAAACATATAATATCGTCTTATCCGGATGCTTGGTTTTGACCTCATTGCCGATAGCGTGTGCGAGGTGTGTTTTCCCCAAGCCTACATTTCCAAAAATAAATAATGGATTGAAGGCAGTGCCGCCCGGCTTTTTCGCCACAGCCACTCCGGCAGAACGCGCCAAACGATTGCAATCGCCTTCGATATAGTTCTCAAAAAGATAAGTCGGATTGAGTTGGGCATCAATCCTCATTTTTTTGATACCGGGAATTACGAAGGGGTTTTTTATCGCTTGTTTGGGCGATGGGATTCTATTATTTGGCGGATTGACAGCCGAGCCTTGACGGGCTTTTTGCTGCACACCGCTTTTTTTCATCATAATTTGATACTCCAACCGCGCCTTTTCGCCCAATTCCTGACGCAAAGCATTGCGGAGTAGAGAGACATAGTTTTCTTCCAACCACTCATAAAAAAATTTGTTTGGGACAAGAATGGTCAAAATATTTTCGTTGATGGCAACAGCTTGGATAGGCTCAAACCACGTCTTGAAGCTCTGTGCATTGACCTGCTTGCGAATGGTTTCGAGACAATTCTGCCAGGTAGTATCGTGGTCAATCATTAATTTAGTCATACATCATTTTGGAAAATGGGTTCAACAAATAGCAAGTGTGGCTTAGTAGTCAGTAAAGCTAATACTGTCGGGTAATTTGGCGAAATTTGCCCGATTACTTAGGAAAATTGGTATTTTACCACATATACTGTATTTCTCAATGGCAGAAAGCGGTTGATTAGTGAATTGGGGAATTGGGAAATTGGGATAAAAAATTTCGCGTAGCGAAATTCTCTTAATAGCCTAATTACCCAATTCACCTAATTACCCAGTTACCTAATCAACCAATTCACTACGACAAATCACGCATTTACGTTTTTTATTTCTTTCAAAATATACATCCAGCCTGCCGAGGACGATGCCTGCCCAGCCTGCTTGTGTAATATGGACTTCTTTATTTTCGATATTGGAGCGAATGTCAGGAGTATCCATAAATGTGTGTGTATGTCCACCGATAATCAGGTCAATGTAGCGTGTATTTTCTGCCAGAATCACATCGCTTACTTTCGTATTGCCTGATGGCACGGGGTCGTATTGGTAGCCGAGATGCGACAGACATATTACGTAGTCGCACTGCTCGTCTTGTTTTAATAGGGTGGCGTACTGGGTCGCCTTTTTAAGGGGGTTGAGGTATTGAGTATTGCCATATAGATTGGTAGGTACGAGTCCTTCGAGTTCGATACCCAAACCGAAAACGCCGATTTTCAGACCGCCTTTGCGAAAGATTTGGTAGGGTTTTACCTTGTCGTGCATCATGGTGTCCGAGAAATCGTAATTGGAGCTAATCAGGCTAAAGTTTGCATGGGGGAGTTGTTTGTGCAAGCCTTCGAGTCCGGCGTCAAAATCGTGGTTGCCGAGCGTAGTGGCATCGTACCGCATTTCGCTCATGAGTTTAAACTCGAGTTCGCCGCCGAAAAAGTTGAAGTAGGGCGTGCCTTGAAAAATATCGCCTGCATCGAGGAGCAATACGTTTTCCTCTTTGCTGCGGATATTTTCTATCAGTCGGGCGCGACGGGCTGCGCCGCCGAGTCCTTGCAATTTGCCGCCATCCATCGGAAAGGGCTCTATGCGACTGTGTACATCATTAGTGTGTAAAATCGTCAGTTTAAGTAATTCCGGTTTGGCAAATGACATCAACGGCAAAGCTCCCATACCCATTAAAATGGCTGCGCTACTTGTGGTTTTGAGAAACTTCCGCCTGTTCTGTTTCATATCAAACAAAAAATAAGTTCGTCATTTTTTGTACTTTATTGTTCGTTAATTTTTATTTTCATAAAAAAAAATACGAAGTACTCATAACATAGAACACTTTAATTAAGAATAAAAAAAAAGATAATACTTAACTACCAATGAATTTATCGAATGATGCGTACCTGAGAGAAGTGATGGAAGAAACTTCAAGTTAATAGGTATTATACTTGATGAATCATAGTGTACGGGTCATTTCCGTCAGGGAGACGAAAGTAGGTATTATTTTGGGGAAATAATAGTGAATTTGAGATTTTTTTAAAATTTAAAAAAGACTAATGTAAGTTTACGTTGAAATTCTACATGTAATTAAAGTATTGATTTTTAATTTTTTATAGATTAAAAATAATAAAATAAATAGCTTCGAGTGTTGTAAATTCGTCACTTTTGATACCTCTTGTTTTGTAAGAAATTATAAAACCTTAGTTTTCAACATCTTAGTGTTTTCAACAGCATTTGTAGAGTTACTAACATTGCAGAAATTTAAATGTAAGAAATTGAAAGAATTTTAGGGGTGAAAAAAAATAACTTTTTTAATTTTTAAAATTAAATTAAAAATATTTTCAATTTAAGACAATTAAAATATCTAAGCGAAATAAAATTTGGCACTTTTTTGCTGTCATTAATCTGTTGTTAAATAAACGGTTTTTTGTAAAACTAAAAGAACTGCCATTCCATCTTGTTGCAATGAAAATGAAATGACGGTACTTTATTCTGAAATAATTTGCAGGCACTAAGGGAAAGAATCCGTCCAAATCGTGAAGTTATTATTTATTTGTCACTAAATAATCTTTTTTCACTACCTAACTACTGTCACTGTTCCTTTTTTAAATTCATAATGACCATCCGTATAGTTGATTTTGGCTGTCCAGAGGTATGCTCCTTGCGGTACTATGTTTCCTTTATAAGTTCCATCCCATTCATCGTCTGGCGAGCCGTTTTCCACATTATTCAGCCTTGCAACGATATCACCCCACGGGCTAAAAATCTCCAATTGATAGTCAGCAATGCCCAAACCTACGGGTCTAAATACCTTCACCAATTCATTACCAAAACTCTGGTCGGGCGATAGCGCGTTGGGTGCGTAAAATGTATGTATTTTCTCATAATCAACCAATTGTGAGGTGCTATCTACGCAGGTAAATACACTGTTATTATTATTAAAAGCCACCAAAACGACCTTCGAGGGTGGGTTGGTGCGAAACTCATGATACGGATTTAGCTCGGTACTTGTGGGCGTATTGTCGCCAAAATTCCAAAGATAGTCATTGGCATCTGTTGACTCATTCGTAAATTGTACATCACCCAATATAATCGGGTCGTTATCGGCGATATAAGAAAAATCTGCCGTCGGAGTTTCATAAACGAAAACGGTTTGTGTTATAGAGGTAGTATCAGAACAACTTTCTTCATAAATAGCGACTTGCGAAATGGCGTAATTTCCGGCTTCGGTCAAAATGATATTATCGCCCTCTATGGCTTCTCCATCGACTAGCCAAATAACACTTGTTGCATCTATTGACAAATCATTAATTTGTAGCGTGTCACCCTCACAGAGTCGGCTTTCAGGAATAGAAAATCCGGCTATTGGTTGAGGAAAAACATCTAAAACAGCCCTTGCCGTATCAGGGCAATTATGAATATTATTGGTCATCAACTCAATCGTATAGCTACCTGCTGCGATATAGGTATGCGTTGGTTCAAAGACGTTGGAAGTTGTGCCATCACCAAAATTCCAAGCAAAGTTGTCACTGCCTTGTGAGAGGTTTTCAAGTGTAAGTGTAGCAGGTATTCCGCAAGAATCCGAAAGAACGGCGGTAAAATCGGCTACCGTAGAAGGACTTGCCGCAATATTGATGGTAGTTGTGTCATCAGGGCAGCCGTTGTTTGCGCCGACTGTCAATAAAGCCGTGTATTCGCCAGTATCGTATGTGAATGTAGTATTGGTTTCGGTTGAAGTATTGTTATTACCAAAAGTCCATAGTGTCCATTCGCTGTTTTTAGAAATATCGGTAAAATCAACGGTCAGTGCTTCGCAACCTTCGGTCGGCGAAGCCAATATTTCCGCCACAGGCGATGCCAATACTTCAAAATTTTGAGTGAAGGTATCGCGGCAGCTAAAGGCGTTTTCAGAAATTAACATGACCTCATAAATGCCTGATTCGGAAGGAGCAAAAAGAAGGCTGTCGTTTTGATTTGTATAAAAATTGCCATTGAGATACCATTGGTTTGTGATGTAATCTGTGGATTGATTGACGGCAATTATGGTATCATAAAATTGGCAAATTTCATTCGTATTTAATACAAATTCACTTTCAGGTGCTTCGTGAATGACGACAAATATGGTCGAATCATTTGGGCAGTCAAATTCATCGTACACCGTCAAAGTAACTTGGTAAGTGCCTGATTCGGTGTATGTATGACTTGTGACGGCTTCTGTCGCGCCTTGCCCGTCACCAAAATCCCAAGCATGATTAGTCGCTGAACTTCCGACGCTAAATTGAATGGCATCGCCGGGGCATGCTGTGGTTGGTGCGGCGATAGGTGCAGCGATGAGTTGTTCGCGGACGGTGATGTTTCGCCTAAGCGTATCAGGACAAGCGTAAAAATCGGAATACATAATTAATTCGATGGTATAATCCCCCGAATTTTGATAGGTGTGCGAGGGGCTGACATTATTGGAAGTCTGGCTATCTCCAAAGTCCCATTCTGCGGCGGCACCGATTGAGTTATTTTCAAAATAAACGGTATCATCCACGCAAACCATCTGCGGAAAATCCACATCAAGTAAAGGCAAAGGAAATACCTTAATCGTATCGCTCTGAAAAAAATCAATGCCGCATAATTCGGCAGATTGGGTAATGATATATTCACCCGGAATTTGGTAGATATAACAAGTATCGGGCGTGATGCTTGTGCCGCCATCACCAAAATCATAAATTATCGTAGCACCAATAGTAGCATAGTTGGTCACACAAACCTCGAAGGGCGGGCAGCCTTCGGAAGCGTTTAGCTCAAAGAACGCATCTACGTTGTTTGGATTAATTGTAATAGGTTTGATAAGGGTATCTGAACCACACTCGTTGGTCGCAACAAGTGTGACGTAATAAGTGGAAACCGAATCGTCAGGCGAAGTATATACCTGATATCCGGGGTCATATTCGGTGGAAGTATTGCCATTGCCAAAGTCCCAAAATATTTCCGTAGGATTGCCCAGTGTAATATTCATAAAATCAATGGTATCTGGCGAACATCCTACCCGATGCGTAATGCCAAAATCAACTGTTGGATAAGGATGTACCAACACATGTACTGAATCGGTCAAGGCAGCACAGCCGTTGACCACCCAAAGTTCGACGGTAATCAAAGAGTCGGTCTGTACATTATCCAATACAATTTCAGGTTGGCTTTCAAAAAGGGTATCTACGCCACCAATTATCCAGTATTGTTCGATGCCTTCACCTGTGCTGTTATTGGTGTAATCTATCGTCAGTGGGGCGCAGCCCTCTTGGGTCAATATCTCTATATCCAAAGTCGGGGGTGGTGTGACGTGTATTTCCTGTACCAATGTATCTCTACATCCGTAATTCGTAATGACGATAAGTTGTAAATTAAAATCGCCTTCGGTGGTGTAGGTGTGCATGGGTTCAAATTGGGTTGATATTGGGCTACCATCGCCAAAATTCCATTCATAACTCGTTGCTCCTACGCTGTTATTTATCAAGGTAAATGCTTGGTCTTGGCAGGGTGGCACATCCGTTGTGAAAGCAGCCACAGGAAGGGGCGCAATAAATAAAGTGGTCGTTTTACAGGCTTCACATTCTTGCACAATTTGTGATTCGATGCAGTATTCGTATTCGTAAGTCATTCCGGGTTCGAGGATGGAAATGTCAACGACACCGTCAGTTGCGTTGATAATTCCTTCGCCACTCCAAGTGCCTTCGAGCGGACTGAAATTTGAAAATGTATAAGTTGCATTGGTAAAACATACACTCGCAGGAGGTGGTACTATGATGTCGTTGTTCAAATCCAATATCTCAACGCTTACTACATCGCTTTGCTCGCAGGATGTGCCTGCACTGAGGGTGTAGGTGAAGGTACAAGTGTGTTCGCCTATCGCTTCCAAGTCAATTTCTCCCGTATCGGGGTCAATCGTGCAGTTGGCATCGTTGGAAGACCAGTCTCCACCTTCGACATTTGTGTTCAGCATCAAGGTGCCATCATCTACACATACGGTCATATCTGCGGGCATGATGAGTTCGGGCTTGTCGCCGAGTTCGATGACAAAGGTATCTTGTATAATGCAACTTCGAGTAGTAAGTGTTACTTCAATATCGTAAAAACCTTCCGATAAGCCGCTTCCATTGAAAATGCCTTCTTCGCTAATGCCTTGTCCATCGAAAGTTAGTGTACCCTCAATGCCTGTTGTCGTAATTTCGGGATTCAAATTTACATCATTTGGGTCGATACAAACAAAAATAGGGTCGTTGACGGTGATGGCGGGGAGTTCGTCTACTATTACAGCGATTTCAATAGTAATTTCACAAGCATTATCATCTACATAATTATAAATGACTGTTGATGTCCCAATTCCTGCAATTTGCGGGTCAAGAATACCATCTTCTGTTACGGCATCTCCCTCAAACGTACCACCTGTAGGAGACACCTCTAACATAGCCGGCATATCGGTAATGCAGAAAAAAGCCTCTACCGCAGTAACGACTTCTGAAGCAACAACTTCTACCGTAATCATATCCGTTGAGCTGCAAGCTTCGTTGTTGATGCTGTACGTTATAGTGTACATGTCGGGAGGCAAACCCATTGGGTCAAATGTGCCATCCGAACTGACACCCGTTCCTGACCAATCGCCGCCCTCCGGTGTAGCTTCCAATATTATCGGCGAAGAGCCTTGGCAAATAGGTGTATTGATTGGTGTAATCATCACGGGGTCATCCGCTTGAATAAATAAAGATGAAGTGTCGGACACTGTTCCGCATTCACCTGACGTGACGCTGACTTTGACGGAGTATTCGCCCGGTATGGTAATGTCAAATGTTGGATCCGGGGAAGTGGACATTTCAACGACATTGCCGTTGGTATCGCATATTTGCCAAGTCCAAGTGCCAATATCACCACCAGAAGTCATGCCAATGGTAGGGTCGAAATTTATAGCATTTTGACAATACGCATCATATTCACCTAATTCGATAGAAGGACCTTCGAGGATGGTAAATGAAAAATCATCTTCGGCAGGGCAATCTGTACCAAAACCGATGATATAATCAAGCGTATAACTTCCTGGATTTAATCCCGACGGGTCAAGCGTATCACCTGATATATAAGTGACTTCGCTTCCGTTGTTAAAATATTGCCCGTTGGGTTGAGTGGGATTGATATAAATTGGGTCGTCGTTTTGACAGATTGGGTCGGAAATATCACTGACGTTGACCGTTCCTGTGGTAATGATATTAATATTTGCGGTGCGTGAGGTATTAGGGCAAGGGTGGATGCCTTCTAATTCAAGTGAAATAGTACCAGCTCCATTGAAAGTTCTGCATCCAAAATCGGGGCTGCTATTGTCAGAGTAATTACTGCCTGTACTGCCTGTAAATGTCCAATTATAATTTGTAATGTCACCGCCAAGTGCTAATCCGAGCTGTTCGAAGCAAACTGTAACTTGGTCGCAGCCGTTGATGTCATTTAAGGGTGAAATAGTAGGCGAGGCGTAGATGTGAATGGTATCAATTAGTATTTTCTCAAAACATTCATTTCCGTATGTAAAGCTGACTTCGTAATCGCCCGGACTACTAATATACATATCAAGTGTATCCTCTTCGAATAGAAATTCGTACTCATCTGTGTTGGGATAACAATCTGTCCCCATACTTAAAGTATCGTGTGTGTGACACCACGTTCCACCATTTAAAGGTTCTACTTCCCAAAGTTGATTAGTTATCCATTGGTCAGGAATAAAGGTAACTCTCTGCCTATCAGGAGCGCAGCCTTCGCCACCGTCGATGAGGACGAGGTCAGTTTCAGGGATGCCAAGAACATCAATTGTTTGAGTTTCTGCATCAGAACCACATTCATTTGTGACTGTTAGAGATGCGGAATATACTCCCGGTGTGTTATAGGTAAATGAAGGATTTTCTTCTGTAGAGTCCGTATTACCGTCTCCGTCAAAATCCCAAGCATAGGATTCAGCATTACAACTTTCATTGTTGAATTGTACCGGGATTCCCTCGCAGAATAGAGGGGTGGCATTGAAACGTGCAGTAGGTTTAAATAAAATGGTTAGTGGTTCGGCAGTATATCTACAACTTTCTACAACCTGACCACCGACCGTACAGTCAGGACTCGTAACAACCAAACGAACTTCAATATTAATTTTACTATCATTACATGCCAACTCATCAGGCACCTCATAACCAAATGATAACCAAGTAGTGTCAGGAAATGTCTGTTCATATATAATCTCATCCGTAACCAAATTAGTCAATATCCAAGTATATGAATCAATATTATTGGCTGGGTTTGACTCTGCGCTTCGTAATGAAAAGACCTCTCCTTCACAGGCAACAGTTTCTGTACCGACGAGCTGCCAACTAGGGTCTAACCCACCACAATAATCATCATTGCAATCAGGGTCTATTTGTGAAAAACAATGATTCGCACTGATTAGGAAAAACAGCATTAATATTACTTTTTTCATGAGTTTATTTATTTATCCCTTCAAGAGGCGTGAACCAAATATTTTCATACATCAAGCGATGCCTGCGCGAAACAGACGGGCAACCACTCCCAAAGCTTTTGGGTCTACCGCCACAGCCGTCCTTATAAAAATTGTAGCGCAGACTCAATTGAATGGTCTGACCAAATGCCGACGACAAACCACCCATATTGTGCATATACTGAACGCCAAGATTAACCTGATGCGGACTGCGCGAAGGGGAGACTTTAAAGAAAAGGTGATAAATCAGCGACTTGGTATCTTGTGTAAATTTCTTGAAATCGCCCGAATTAAAATAAACTCCAAAACCGAATGCCTTTTGATAATTAGCTTCAAAACCAATCTGTTGAGTCATTAAATTTGCGTGTTTTTGCAATACATAACTCGGCTTAAAACCAAAATAATTGCCGTAACTTCTGGTCAGCGGAAATTCCGGTGCGATGTATATCGAATATTTATCGACAAAGTAATTTTTATCCTGTTCCAAATCCAAAACCGAATCAAAATCTATTCGTTCTCCGATATTCGTATAATTTTCAAATGCCGCCCCATACATCAGCGACCACTTATACTGCATACCGACCTCTACACGATGCACAAATCCACCACCAAGCGTGAGTTGCCAAGTGTTATTCCAATCCGGCGGTACGAATGATGTTGGATTCATAATACCCACAGCATTGGTAGTTCCGTAAGCAGCATCCAATTGGTCTGAAAAAATCAATTGTTGCCAATCAATTGACTTTTGACTCCACTGTAAGCGCATTCCCAAACGCAGATTGTGCAATTTAAATCGCTTGGGTCCGAAGGGAATCGTGTAAACAAAACTCCCACCCACCATGTTGGTTTTGAACAAATTAATACCTTCCTTATCATGAATGTAATAAAGTCCAACATCAATATTTTTGCAAGGAAAACTCTGCTCAATATTGATTCCTGTACTATTAAAACCTTCTGCTTTGATATATTGCTGTTTGTGAATAGCACGTACTGTCAACGAACCATTTAAGCCCGTCAAAGCAGGATTGACGTAAGAAAGAATTTGTCTGGATTCTAAGAAAAAAGGATCTTGAGAAAAAACATGCAATGTGGTCAACATTGCCAATAGCAATGCGAACCACCGTTTAAGGGATGAAAAAACAATAAACGCTACATCTTGACTTGTTCTTTTTCCTTTATACTTCACCAAATTCTCCTTAAATAACCCGTTATTCGCGTCAGATTTGGCTCGTGTAAAGAAAAAATAACGGCGTGAAGATGTAGCGTTTATTATCTTTTCATCCCCAAGGGATGAAAAAACATTAAACGCTACATCTTGACTTGTTCTTTTTCCTTTATACTTCATCAAATTCTCCTTAAATAACCCGTTATTCGCGTCAGATTTGGCTCGTGTAAAGAAAAAATAACGGCGTGAAGATGTAGCGTTTACTATCTTTTTAAGTGCTTGCATGACGTAGTTTTTTTGTGTTGATTTATTGAACATAACATACATAACGAACCAACATTCTGAAAAATTAAATTCCCAATTACTTAGCTTGACTTTAGCCATTTCAGGTGCAGCGCACCAGCATCATAAAGGTATTGTCAAACGATACCGGTGTGCTGCACCTAAAGTATCGGGGGTGGTATTTTTTCTACAAACGGGGTCGGTACGCTGTACCTTTTCTTTGCTATCGCATAAAAACAGTGACCGTAAAGGAAAGTAAATAATTGATTATTAAGACGTTGCAATTGCTTTGTTTCCCATCTAAAATCAAATCAAACAATGTACTAAGTATCAGGAACAAATAAACATTTTAAAATATTTGTATAATAATGTATTTGCCAAATGATAAATGATGAACGATGAATTTATCCAAATTATTTTATAATTTGTTTATTATCAAAAATTAAATATTTCTTATTATAAAAAAATTTGTAACTGCTCAGGTAGGTAGTTTTACAATTTGACTTAGGGAAGAGGAAGAAAATAATCTACCCCAAATGAAGAAGTTATTTTTTTTATATGTTTGGCTAAATTTGATGCGCATAGCCGAGCTACGTAAGGAAGATTTAGTGAAACATATAAGAAAAAGAACAATTCAGACGGGTAGATTATTTTTTTCGTCTTCCCTTAAGTATTTGAATACACTAAGTTCTCGTTTACGTAAAGTATCAATAACGAAGCGTAGGACACAAAAAGTATGCTGTCCGGACTTAAGTACACCGTCCAGAAAGTTTCTTTACATTTTTGGACGTTTATTTTGGAATGAATCGACGCAAAAATGACGCGAATACTCACTGTATTTAAGGAAAATTTGGTTCATTTAAAGAAAAAAGAACAAGTCGAGAATATACATTTATTTTGTTCCTGATACTAATTCTACATTAAGACTCTAAAAGAACTTGATTATTAGTTATTTATGTATGTTTTAGTTGACTTCATTTAAATGTGAAATAAATACATTTAAATAATTAAAATTTAAAATGCACACTGTACGAATTAGTTAGTTTTTGTAGTCGTCTTATTATTAAAAAACAACATTTAAATCGTACTGATATAACTCTCTGATGGTCAGTAAATCAAGAGTCTTAATGTAGAACTAAGTACACTGTTTCACAAATTTATTTACTTTTTTGAGTATTTCTTTTAAAATGACTCTTCACCAAAAAATCCTTAAATACAGTGAGTATTCGCGTCATTTTTGATTCGATTCATTTCAAAATA
>Ga0209595_100179_pt1 | contig 21554 bp, 8 predicted proteins | sample Porto_4metaG_FD_187427 | JGI IMG/M metagenome (GOLD analysis project Ga0209595, IMG submission 187427) | Marine algal microbial communities from Porto, Portugal - Porto_4 metaG (SPAdes) (version 2) | ecosystem: Host-associated > Algae > Red algae > Unclassified | place: Portugal: Porto | collected...
CAAGTGAATTTTATTTTAATTTTTAAATAAATAAAATTCAATTATTTATAAATATACTTTTACGCTCTGCGACGGCTAAAGTCGTCGGTACGGTATTCGCGGTCAGCCTGTAAAGTCGTCGGTACGGGTGCATTGCAATACAAATGTAAAGGGGATTTTTTATATATTTGTACACAAAATAAGCCATAAGCCCTGAAATATTTTTTATTTTATTTTTATAAAAAATTAATAAACAGCTATTTATGTCATTTAAAAATGAAATTAAATACGATAAAACACTAAATTTTTCTTGTATAGAATTGTTGAAAAAATTTACAGTGAAAGAATTGGAAGGACTGACGTATTTTGTGGAGTGTCGGTATTTTAATTCGGATAATTATGTCATTAAACTACTGAATGCAATTAAATTACACATTTTAAATAAAAATAATTTAAAGCATAAATTGTATTGTAATGTGTATGAAAAGGTGTTTTTAGAAAAAATTGTTGGAGAAGATTTAAATGCGACGCAGAAGAAGCGATTTAATAATAAACTGAATTTGTTGTTGCGTTTGGCGGAGGAATTTTTGACTGTAGAAGCACTACGCGATAATCCGGCGTATCGCAGTGATTTATTGTATCAAAAAATATTGGAAAAAAGGCAGTTTAAGCTATTTAACCGACATGTAAAGCGAGATAAAAAGCACTTGGAGAGTCAATCGAAAAAGGATGTTCGACACTATCAATATCAGCATCATATCGAAAAAAATGTATTGGATTACGTGTATTTGAGTGGGCAATTGAATGTACAGGATAATTTATCTGAATTGATATATAATATTGATATAGAATTTATTATAAATAAATTGAGTACGTATATCACACAGTTGTATCTTGAAGGTGCGACTTCAAAAAATTACGATGTATCGTCAATGGAGGCAACGCTTGACTTGATTAATTTGCCACAATATGCAAGGCTTCCGCTTATTCGTATTTATCTGGCAGCGATACATTTGGCGAAAGCACAAAATGTGACTACTTATCGTGAATTATTGGCTTTGCTCGATATACACACGGAAGCTATTTCCCGAAAAGATTTGAATGGATTTTATGTAGTCGCTACCAATTTTTGCGCACGACAAATTCAGTCGGGGCGATTTGATCACTCAGAGCTTTTTGATTTGTATAAGGTGATGGATGAGAAGAATTTGTTGATTGAAAATTACTTTATTCCTGTAAATAAATTGCGGAATGTCATTGCTGTGGGGTGTAGAGTGAATGAGTTTGATTGGGCAATGGACACCATAGAAAAGTATCAGCCTTATGTAGAAAAATCGGTACGTAAGAGTGTATATCATTTCAATATGGGGGGAGTCGCTTTTTACCAAAAAGATTACAAAAAAGCTCTACATCATTTTGTCCGCGTAGAAAGTGTGAATTTTAATTATGATGTCAACTGTCGTGTCGTGATAATGAAAGCGCACTACGAAACTGACCAAGAATACGACGAGCGCACTTTGCAAATCTTCCGCTCAACGGAGAAGTATTTTAATGAAAATACAATACTCACACCTAAGAATAAAAAAGCCTATAAAAATTTTATTCGTACACTTATCAATGTGTATCGTGTACGGCATCGGGCAACTAAAATGACATTGAAAAGCATCAAAGAAAAATTGGAACGACAAGAAGTCAATAGCGATAAGAAGTGGCTATTGGAGAAAATAGCAGCATTGGAAAGTAAACGATAAAGTCAGAGGTTCCACAAAAAAAGCCACACGTTCAAATGTAGAGAACGTGTGGCTTTGATATTTTAAGCAAAAAGAATTACTCCTTTTCAAGTACAACAGTATTTACACAACCCGTGTCAACATCATTGGCACTGACTGTCATTTTACCGTCTGCTATTGTAGCTGTTCCGCAATCTTCTCCAACGCACAATTCAACTTGGTCATCTGTTACTGTATATGTACCAGTGACTTCCGTACTTAAATCGTCTCCAAATATGAAGATCTTTATGTCATTAACAAAAGTACCGTCTGACTTGAAATCATAGCTTGATTCAGCACACCCTACAGCCATAGTGACATCATTACATTCAATCAGGGAAATATCTCCGTTATTTGCCGGATCATCACAATTAGTATCCGAACCACTCACAACTTTCCATACACCGATAATATCGTTATCAGATGAATCATCGTCTTTTTTGCAAGAAGACATGACCAGCGCGACCATAGTAAAGGTCAATAGCAATAACAAATAGTTTTTCATAATAATAAAATTAAAATTGGTTAATAAATAGTTTAGTGTTTTATAAAAATAAGTTTTGCATACGACATAGATGTAGTAATTGATCGTCCATGTCTAAATAATTCATATTGGACAAAAAATACAATGAGCCAATGTCGAAATTTGCGATATAAATATTGAAATGTTAATATAATTGAGAGAATGAGTGTATTTAATTATGGTTAAATGTTTTGGGTTTTTCTAATTGCTTCACAAAGGTATGATTTAAATTCTTGTTCAAAAACTTTTTTAATTAAATTTTTTTAAAAAAATATTTCTTTTAAAATCATTCATGCCACTCAATCACAATTCATTCATAATCAATATTTTATCATCAAAAAAATAACATGTTCACAAAAAAGTTTTAAAATAATAACTTTTTTGTTTTTAAAATTGAAACATATTGTTTTATATTTGCGTTATGGAAATAACAAACCTTTAAATACTCAAATAAACTGTTGATTTAAATTACTTCACACAAAACAAACATTTTAATATTATGACAGGTACAATGACATCTACACAAATGACTCCCACCCAAACCAACGGTTTCGGTACATTCATTAAAGCCAATTGGTTCAAAATTGCCTTCCTATGCGTTTTCGCGGTATGGGTGCATCGCAATGATGCCACGATACAATTCAGCATGGGCGGCAAAGCATATATTCCTCCGAATGTCAGTGTGCAAGATGTCTCAAGCCCTACTTTGATGACGTACCGTCCTTCGGGTAATTCTAAAATGTCCGCACCTATCGTGCCTGTTCCTCAAAAGCCCGTTGCGCCTACGGTGGTTGCGCCCGTTACTAACGATAGCAAGTCTGCGGATAAGGAATTATTTTTGGATACTGACAGGTACTTTGGAACATCCGCCAAGGAAAGTCCACAAGTCTCTAAAAAGAAAAAGAACAGTCGCGCGTACATCAAACGATTCAAAGCGACCGCGATTAGTGAGATGAAAAAATACGGTATTCCGGCGAGTATTACTTTAGCACAAGGGATTCTCGAAAGCAATGTCGGCATCAGTGAACTCGCTACTAACAATAACAATCACTTTGGTATCAAATGCTTTTCCAAATCCTGTGGCGCAGGACATTGCAGCAATTACCATGATGATGTACACAAAGACTTTTTTCGCAAATTCAATACGGCTTGGGAAAGCTATCGCGCCCACAGCCTGCTCTTGACCGGAAAGCGTTATCGCCATCTAAGCAAGCTCAAAAAAACCGATTATAAAGGTTGGGCAAAAGGTTTGCAAAAAGCAGGTTATGCCACATCCGACCGCTATGCTGCCAATCTGATTCAATTGATTGAGTCTCTGGATTTGAGTCAATATGACAGATAAGCGGTTAAGGTTTTTGAGTAGAAGGCAATGCGATATAATCAAATTTCCAATCTGAGAGATGTGTCTTGATACGCATATCTTACAGCAATGCTTCCACTCAATTTGCGGGTTTTATAATCCGAAGTCGTAAGGCTTCGGATTTTTTTATGTAAATTAATTAGAACACGGATTTGGCGGATTACGCGGATTAACACGGATTTTTTTCATAATAATTTAGCAAAATAAAACCTGCGTAAATCCGCGTAATCCGCCAAATCCGTGTTCTATCATGCTTACATCCTTGCGCCCCCTGCCAATGGCGTAAGCGGTTCACCTGCGGGTTTCCGCCCTTGCATTTCCGGCATAGAAAAGGTTTTTATTTTCGGTAAAACGTATTTTGCAAACAACTTACATTCATCGGCATGAGGATAACCCGAAAAAATAAATGCACGGATGCCCATATCCATATATCGGTCAATTTTAGCCAATACCTGTTCAGGATTTCCGACAATCGCTGCACCACAACCCGACCTTGCCCGTCCGATGCTCGTCCACAATTGCGGTTCTACAAAACCCGCATCATCAGACATATTACGAATTTCGGTTTGACGAGATACACCGTAAGATTTTGCGTCAAGCGCACGTTCACGAATTTCTTTCCCTTTTTCCTCCTCTACATAGGTCATCAGGCGTTGAGCAGCAGCGCGCGCCTCTGCTTCCGTCTCGCGCACGATGACATGTATGCGTAAACCAAAATCGACCTTACGACCATATCCGGCAGCTTTTTCGCTCATATTCTGCATCAATTCCTTTAAGCGCGTTTCGGTTTCGGGCCACATCAAATACACATCGCAATGCTCTGCACACAAATCTACCGCAGGAGGCGAGTAGCCTCCAAAGTAAAGTAAGGGACCGCCATTTTGTTGATAAGATTTGACAGGCGCGGTATTATCGAGTTGAATGTTATAAAATTCGCCTTTGAAATCAATGTGGTCTTGCGTCCAGCCTTGTTTGAGGATTTCGATGACCTCGCGTGAGCGTTGGTATCGCTCCGCCGAACTCAAATCCGTGCCGGGTAGATTGGAAGAAATGATATTAATCGTCAAGCGTCCGCGCAGAATATGGTCAAGCGTCGCAATCGCTCTACCCAACATCGGCGGATGCACTTCGCCACAACGAATCGCCGCGAGAATATTGATATTAGAAGTCAGTGGCGCAACTGCCGAGGCAAAGGTCAAGGTATCTTGTCCGACTTGATAAGACGACGGACAAAGGATATTGCGATAACCGAGACGGTCAGCCGTCAAAAGAACATTAGAAGTGTTGCTCCAGTCGCTTTTGTAGCGAATGTCGTGATGTCCGAGAAATTCGTCATCGCCATTACACAAAGGAGCAAACCATGCAACTTCTGCACCTTCGAGATGGGGAGAACGGATTTGAATTTTATTCATTGTGAATATACTGAATTTAGTTTGTTGCCAAATTAAGTATAAGTCAAATCTTTATGATACTTTTTATGAAAATAATTTATCGGAAAACAAAAACGGCTACTTTACTCGCAAGTAAAGTAGCCGTTATAATAGGTTTTATTATTTCTAAAGTTTCATGTTTCGCTGAAATAATATTTTAAATAATTAAAATTTATAAAAAATATAATAATCAATATTTTATTAAATAATAAAAATGTAATTTGACTTGAAGCGACCTGTACTGACGACTTTAGCCGTCAAGTGCTTCGTTGTTCTGCGACGGCTAAAGTCGTCGGTAGGGGGCATTTCGCTTCAATTGTTATTTTTTAATTTTGATTTCAGCGAAACGTGAATAAAGTGTATCTTGTTTTTAATTAAAAGAAGTCTTTTGCGAAGCAAAAACGGATAACCATTTTACAATTACACAATTTTTCAATCATACTATTCCTCTTCTATTCCCAATTCTTGAATCAAAAGACCTTCTTTCGTCTGCTTCAAATAAAAGCTCACGCGGTATGTCTCTTTATCAATTCGCATGTCACCTATACAATAGTATAGTTTATCGTTATTAGTTCCCTTATGAATGAGTTTAAATGATTTGGGTGGATACTCACCAAAAAACTTTTTAACGACTTGTTCTGCTTGTGTTTTGCTATATATGCCTTCTTCATCCAAAACAATAAGTTCTACATTCTCGTCAAAATGTTCGGCGAGTATTGCAGCATCTCCAGCGTTCAAGGCTTTGGTAATAGCCGAAAAGTCAGGATTGTTTTGAGCAAAAGGAGAAAGCATAAAAATAAAAAGGAGTATTTTCATAATAAACTTTAAATTATTAAATAACTGACTACTAAATTACTAAGATTATGCCAAATGTAATAAACAAAAGTTATTAAATATTTAAATTGCTGAAAATAAATACTTTACAGTAAACAAAAAAGAATAAAAAATCGAAATTGAGCATGTCAACAAGTCATTAAACTACCTTTACCGTCTTATTATTGACAACATTCAGCTCAAACTTGGACACAATAAACGTTATTTTATTTTTTAAAAACCCTACATTTGCGTTCTGAAAATAGAATGTACATAGATTGAATGTGAAATAATCTATTTCCCGAAACGAGTACGGGATTTCGTTTTCCTCAACATTTAAAATTCAATCATCACTCATTAGAAATTATGAACTACGATGTAATAGTCATCGGCTCCGGTCCGGGTGGATACGTAGCCGCGATACGCGCCTCTCAATTGGGTCTTAAAACAGCCGTTGTAGAGAAAGAATCATTGGGTGGCATCTGCCTAAATTGGGGCTGTATTCCGACCAAAGCACTGCTCAAAAGCGCGCAAGTTTTTGAATATATCCAACATGCAGAGGACTACGGCATACAGGTCGAAGCACCAAAAGCGGACTTTGGAAAAGTTGTCAAACGCAGTCGCGATGTAGCGAATGGCATGAGTAAAGGTGTCACTTTTTTGATGAAAAAAAATAACATCGACGTACTCATGGGCTATGGTAAATTGGCTGCCGGAAAACAAGTCGAAGTGACAGATGAAAAGGGCGCGAAGAAACTCTACCAAGCCAAACACATCATTCTCGCTACTGGTGGACGCGCACGCGAATTGCCCAACTTGCCGATTGATGGGAAGAAGATTATTGAGTACCGCAAAGCTATGTCGTTGGAAAAAATGCCGAAGTCGATGGTGGTCGTAGGTGCAGGCGCGATAGGTGTTGAATTTGCGTATTTTTATAATGCGATGGGTGCAGAAGTTACGATAGTAGAATATGCAGATAGAATCGTTCCGAATGAAGATGCAGACGTATCAAAAGAGTTGACAAAGATATTCAAAAAGGCAGGTATTAAGATATTGACCAAAGCTTCTGTCGAGAAAGTCGATACGAAAGATAAAGCATGTAAAGTCGAATATAAAAACCTGAAAGACAACAAATTATCAACGATAGATTGTGAGGTTGTACTTTCAGCCGTAGGCGTAGCAACGAATATAGAAGGACTCGGATTGGAAACTTTGGGCGTAAAAACCGAGCGTGGACAAGTCGTCGTTGATGAGTTTTATCGTACCAATGTGGACGGTGTTTATGCCATTGGCGACATCGTAAAAGGTCCGGCTCTCGCACACGTAGCAAGCGCGGAAGGTATCACTTGCGTAGAAGCTATCGCAGGGCATCATCCCGAACCAATTGACTATAATAATATTCCGGGCTGTACCTATTGTCAACCCGAAATTGCCTCTGTCGGCTATACCGAAGCGCAAGCAAAAGAAGCCGGTTATGAACTCAAAGTTGGTAAGTTTCCTTTCTCGGCATCGGGCAAAGCAAGCGCGAGTGGCGCGAAACAAGGTTTCGTAAAAGTGATTTTTGATGCCAAATACGGTGAATTTCTCGGCGCACACATGATAGGCGCGAATGTCACCGAAATGATTGCAGAAATCGTAACAGCTCGTAAGCTCGAAACCACCGGACACGAAATCATCAAAGCCATACACCCACACCCGACCATGAGCGAAGCGGTGATGGAAGCAGCAGCAGCAGCTTATGGCGAAGTGATACATCTCTAATGCAATCCAACATTTCTGGAGAAAATATAATAAGGCTACTTCGCTACGGCGGGTAGCCTTTTTTGTTATCTCTTTTAAAAGAATATAATATCAAATTTATGATAAAAAATTTGTATTTATTAATTTTGTAATTATCTTTAGCCTACTAATTAAAAAAAATCACAAAACACACGACTCAAAAACACTTGATTTTGCCCTACAAAATTACACTCCTATCTATCTATTCTCTAATATTTTCCATATTAGCGTACTCTCTATTATACAACACTTATCACAAATCGACTATTACGAATTGTGATAAACACACACATATTTATATAACGATTTTTAATATTTTAAAAATTAAAATTCTAAAAACTATGAAAAGCCTCCAATGCTCTCAGCACACCTTTTTATTTACATTATTTATGCTTATTTCAGTATCTTTTGCTCATGCTCAAAAAGGTACACAACAACCTGTTTTTCAAGGAAAAAGCATTGACAATATTTCCAAAAAACTACTCGAAAAACGCTTTAAAAAACATGAAGTGTTTGAGATACCAACGAATGAATTGAGTCGATTTGTACAACAAGAAGCTACACCCGAATTTGAGTTGAAATTAGGTAAAAATCACTCATGGAAGATGACTTTATTTGAAAGTAAACTCCATACAGAAAATTATGTAATTCGTGTCTTAACCGAAAACGGTATTGTTACGGAAGCACGTCAAGCTAATACGGTTTTCAAAGGTTATCTTAATGATAATCCCGACCATGAAATTCGCTTGACGATTGCCGATGGTTTTATGTTTGGATTTATTAAAGATGATAAATATCAATATTACATAGAACCACTCCGAAATCACGATAAGAAGTCAAATTCCGACCACTTTGTCTTGTATAAATCACGAGATGTAGTCCCTGTCGAAGGCGCACATTGCGGTGTCAAGGATGTTCAGAGTAAAGTAGCCGAAATCCACGAAAACAAAAGTGCGACATTGGCTTGTTTGGAAGTGGAATTGGCACAAGCAGCCGATTATGGTATGTACCAACGCTATGGTAGTAGTGTACTTAACCTCAATCTCTATATGGATGGTATTATGAATGTCACTGCTACTCATTTTGACAATGAATTTGCCGAGCAAATTATATTATTGATTTCGGAACGATACGTGGTGACTTGTGACGATTGTGACCCATGGACAGACATGCTTGATGGTGAGACTATACTCAATGATTTTGGTAATTGGGGAAGTGGTTTTGGTGGATTTAGCACCAATCCTGATTTAACCAATTTGTGGACTACAAGAGATTTTACGTTTGAAGGTAGTAGCAGTGTGATTGGTCTTGCATGGGTTGGGGCTGTCTGTGCCTCGCCAAATTCCTCTTTAGTGGAGGATTTTAGTGGAACAATGGCACTCATGGTCAATCTCGTTACTCATGAATTGGGACATAATTTTGGATGTTTTCATAATTATGAATCTGGTGATGCCTGTGACGGTAATTTAGGACGAGGTCCGCTCATTATGGATCCCTTTGTCTCTTTTGCTAACATGTGGTCGGATGGCACAGAGCCTTGTACCTTGACTGGTGGTTCCGTTACATCCGTAAATAATCATGTAGCAACACGTAATTGCCTGAGCAATTGTAGTTTGAGCGCTACTTGTGCAAATATAAGAATAGACAGTTTTGACATTATCGGTACATCAGCAGGTAGTATTAATATTGAATGGAATGATCTTGCTTCCAATTATGAAGTTCGTGCACGACCAAGTGGTACCGCTTCATGGACTTATACCAATACAACGAGTACTGCTTCCGAAACAATTACGGGTTTGGTATGCAATACCACTTATGATGTACAAGTAAGAGCGGATTGTGGTAGTGGTATATATAGCTATCCGACTACCGCCGTTACCCAAACGGGCGGTCTGGGGTTTGATGGTTTGTTGACCACCAATTGTAGTGCGGGTTTGTATGATTTACAAATTATTGTTGAAACGGATAATGCTCCGGCAGGTAATACATTTGATATGGTGGTGGATGGAAATACGATTCAACAAACTTATACAGGGGTCAATCCTCAAACCGTTACTATTTCGGGCTTGATTGCCAATGGAAATACGGGAATTAGTGTTACAGTAAGCGATGGTGTTTGTTCTCAAAGTGGCACTTTCGATGCACCGCAACCGGAATGTTTTTGTACACCTATTCAATCCGAAAATTTCAATGCTTGTACACTACCGGCAGGTTGGACGAATACGGCATTGGGAACTAATCCTGCTGGTGTCTGGCAATTTGGTTTGACAACTTTAGGCGTAAATACTGCTCCGGGTAATATTGACGGCACTTGTATGGCATTTTTTGATGATGATGGTTTCGATGAGGATGGTGGTGAGATTATGATATTAACTTCTCCTCCCGTTGACCTCACAGCTTATACAAATGTCACACTCGAATTTGATTATAACTTTTATACTGACACTGGAGGTTTCTTTTCCGTTGATGTATTTGACGGCACTAATTGGGTCAATGTATTATTTGATTTTGGACCTTCCTGCGGTGTTTGGGGTTCTTGTACCCTACCGCATCCCGTCATTTCCCTCGACCCTTACATCAATCCAAACTTTCAGGTAGCATTTACTTTTGATGACGGTGGAGGTTGGCAGTGGATTACTGCTATTGATAATTTCAATGTTTGCGGATTTCCGAGTGAATGTGTGGCTCTCAATCCAAATTTCATCGCATGTCTTGGCGAACAATTTGCCTATGACCTCACTCAACACGATCCACAAGTCAGTCCGACAGGGGAAGATGTTATTTGGTACGATGGGCAGCCGAGCAGTGGCACAGCTACTGACCTTAGCCCTGCCAATCCGGTGGACTTGACAGCAATAGATGAACTCTGGGTACAGATTATCACAAAAACAGACAGTTGTGTGGATGAAACTCCGGTCAGTTACCTTATTTCGCCTGACCTTGTTATTACCGCCACTGCCGATACCATTTGTACAAGTGGTAGTACAGAGCTTTGTGTTTCAGCGACTCTTGCTCCGTCAACAATTGATTGGACGGATAATGCAGGCAGTGATTTAGGTTCTGGTAGCTGTATTACGGTATCTCCCACGAGCAATACCACTTATATGGTTGCCTATACCGATATTGCCGGATGTTCAGATACTATCGTTACAACGATTGTGGTCAGTCCGAATGATTTGCCTGCTACCTCACTTGATGTGGGCATTTGTGCTTCTGAAAATATTACAAATTATAATTTAACTCAATTTAATAATGATGTTACAGGCGGAACAGGCGACCCTGTCACTTGGTATGACGGACAACCTTCTGCCGGAGGAACAGACATTACGGCAAGTGCAACATCTTATGACCTAAGCACAATGCCGGACATTTGGGCTTTGGTGACAAACAGTATTACTGGTTGTACGCAAGAGGTTGATATTAATTATATCATTGATACTGCGCCTGTATTGACTTGCCCTTCTAATATTGTAATTGATAATACTTCAGATACCTGCGGTGCTATTATTAATGTACCTCTTGCTACCGCTATGGATGATAACCTGACTCCTCTGACGACCGTTCAACAGAATATACAGCTTGATTTTAACGGACCTCAAACACTTACTTTTAATTTTGATGCTACGAATATTGACCCTACGCAACCAGTTGAGTTTTTATTATATGTTTTTGGTAATCTGGGAGGCTCTGGAGTCGATCTATCGGATGAATTAAATGCTCTTGGAACACTCTTTACTTCAGATTGTATATTAGAGTCTGGTACGCTTACTTACCCACCTGCTAATATTGCCCCCATGCTTACAGACGGTGTGCTTACATTTTTTACTAATATTCCCTTTACTACCGGGGCAATATGTGCTGAAAATTACGTAGGCATCACTATCACCTATACTCCACTTAATAATCAATTTGTAAATATCACAAACGACTACAACAATGGCGGTGCAGATGCTTCGGGTTTTTATCCACCGGGTACGACTACGGTATCGTATTTTGCCACTGATGGTTGTGGAAATACAGATACATGTAGTGTTGATATTACGGTCAATCAAGACCTACCGCAAGGCGAAGATTTCTATTTTGTGGCTTGTGGAGATTTGATGAATTTTGACTTATCACAGTTAAACAGCAATTTTGGTGGTACAATGGGTACGCCTACCACACTGGATTGGTACGACGGACAACCATCAGGTGGCGGATCGACTCTCGACCCACCTGTTGTGGATTTGACCAGTATGCCTGATATATGGATTTTGGTGGATGATATAGGTGCTGCTTGTTCGGAGGAAATTAATATATTGTATGACCTTGATTTCCCCCCTGTGATTACTTGTCCGACAGATATTTCGGTGAGTTCTGATGCGGGAGTTTGTGGAGCTACTTTGACGCTTCCGCCACTTATTGTTACAGATGATAGTATAACGCCTCTTCCAGAAGAGCAAGTGTTTTTTATGCCTCACCTTACAGTCGGACAAACACTTCAATTTGATTTTGATGGAACTAATGTAGATACCTCCCAACCTGCTGTCATTGACATTACCGTTATTGGAGATACGAACAGTGGTGGAGAGTATTACGATATTTTTGATGAAAATGGCATTTTTATTACCCGAATAGGAGAAACCGGTAGCACTTGTGGACCGCTCTTCTTTACTTATACTATTCCAGTAGCAGATTTAGTCAGTTATATTGCAGATGGAACTATTACATTCACAGCTATACCTGCAAGTGGAGTCGGTACATCTTTCTGCCCAACCGGAACTGATGAAGGTGTGACCATTGACTTCTCTTATACACCATTCTCTACTCAATATTTGACAATAGAAAATGATTATACCAACGGTGGTGTAGATGCTTCAGGCTTTTTCCCTCCCGGCACAACAACTATCACTTATACCGTTACCGATGGCTGTGGCAATGTAAGTACTTGCAGTACAGATGTAACCGTAAGTCCGGGTTCTACGACCAATTTCTTTGATATCGTCACCAATGCCGATACAATATGCACAGGTGGTATGGCGGAGCTTTGCTTGAATATACCTTCCGAGATACCTGATGCTATATATGCCTTAGATGCTTTTGATACTGGCTTCTCTGATATTGCACGTTATCTTTTAGATACCGACAATGGTACGATTGCATTGGACAATACTTTCATAGGACCAAATATAGGTGATAGGACTTATTCGATAGACCTCAATCCCGTTGAAGGTATCGTTTACCTTCTATCAAGATTAGGCTTTAATAGTAGTGACAGACAACTTTATACCGTCGATCTGACGACAGGTATTATCTCAAATATAGGGCAAGTTATCTCAAGTGGAGGCAATCCACAACCACAAGATATGACATTTGACAATGCGGGTAATTTGTATGCTGTTTTTAATGGCGGTGAATTACATACAATAAATTATACGACATCACCAATCACTACTAATTTGGTTGCTACCGGACTTCCCTCAAACGGAGCGGTGGGACTAACCTATGATTTTGACAATAACAGATTACTTTATGCCACAGGAAATGGTACCGTTTCATTGTATGAAATTAATACCAATACATTAGCCATTAACTTACTTACTACTTACAATACGCAGGGAAATTGTAGTGGACAGGGTATTGAATACATAGGTAATAACATCATGTACGGAGCAGGTACAGGTGGCTGCAATGAGATATATTCAGTTGACCTCAATACTTTCGCAGTAACTTCTCTATTATTCCCAACCGGCTCATACGCATCAATTAAAGACCTGATGTACATCCCCTCCATTGCCAGTGGAACGGTCTTTTGGACAGATGACATGGGCAATCAAATAGATACAACGACTTGTATAGTGGTAGCACCTTCTAATACAACAACTTATACCGCGAGTTATACTTTGCCGAATGGTTGTCTTGATGTTTCGCAAACGACGATTTACACCACAGGTAGCGACCTTCCGCCTACTTCACTGAGTGTCGGGATATGTGAAGTTGAAAATATTATCAATTTCGATTTGACCCAATATGATGCTGTCATTGCTACTGACCCTAATGAATCTGTAAGTTGGTATATCGGTCAACCTTCTATGGGAGGAATGGATATTACAAGTACCGCCAATGATACCAATATAAGTGCAAATCCTGATATTTGGGCACAACTTTTTAATAGCTTCACTAATTGTACACAAGAGGTTAATTTGATATATGAAATTGACAATACTCCGGTCATTACTTGTCCGGCAAATATCACGCTCAATAATGACCCCGACACCTGCGGTGCTTTTGTGAGCATCCCGCTTGCAACGGCTACGGACGATAATGTCACGGCAATCCCCGGTAGTCAGGATTTGAGACTTGACTATATCGCAGGAGATGTACCTTTACAGTTTGATTTTGATGGGGCTAATATTGATCCGAATCAAATAGTGACTGTAACCGTCACAGCATTCGGAAACTTGGATAGTAGTATTGAATATTATGAAATTTTAGATGAAGGCGGTAATCTTTTAACCCTCTTAAATGGTTCTTTCTGTTCGCCTAATGTATTTACTTACACCATTCCGGCGGGTGACCTTACGACATTTCTTGCGAATAATACATTGACACTCATCGCTGTTCCATCAGCAAATGTCATCCCAAATTGCACCGAGAATTATGTAGAAATAGATGTGTCATACACATCTCTCGTTCCACAATATGTAAATATTAGCAATGATTACAATGACGGTGGGGCAGATGCTTCAGGTTTCTACCTCCCCGGTACAACTACGGTGACTTATGTGGCTGTCGATTTCTGTGGAAATACAGATACCTGTACAGTTGATATTACCGTCATTCAAGAAATCGTTGATGGCGGCGAGTTCAGTTTTACGGCTTGTGGTGATTTGATGAATTATGATTTGACTCAATTGGATGCCAACTTTGGTGGCACAATGGGAACTCTTACTGCTATTAGTTGGTATGAAGGACAACCGTCAATGACTGGGACAGATATTACACCAAGTGCCGATTCTACCGACTTGACAGGTATGCCGGATATTTGGGTATTAATCGCTGATGCTGTTACAGGCTGTCTTACAGAGGTCAATCTTTCTTATGAATTTGACTTTCCTCCAACGATTACTTGTCCGACGAATATTACAGTAGATGTAGAGCCGGGTACTTGCGGTGCAAATGTTACTATTCCAATAGCGACCGCTACCGATGATGAAGTAACCCCACTGCCTGTTGACCAAACTATATTAATAGACTATACTTCGAGCGGACCGAACTTACAGTTCGATTTTGATGGAACAAATATCGACCCGACTCAACCCACTACGCTGACCATTACGGCTCTCGCCGATATGGGGGCGACTTCTGAGTATTTTGATATTTTTAATGAAAATGGAATACTCATCGGACAAGTCGGTAATAATGTTTTTAGTGATTGTGAGTCCGAAACAGGCGTGTTTACTATCTCCGTAGCCGATTTGGCTACTTTTCTTGCCGACAATACGATTACATTTTTTGCTACCGCTACATTTGATGTAGATGCATTCTGTATCGACAATCAAGTCGAGATGAACTTATCTTATACACCACTTGCTGTACAGTATATTACCATCTCTAATGACTATAATGACGGCGGTGCAGACGCTTCAGGATATTACACCTCTGGCAGTACCGTAGTCACTTATACCGCAACCGATGGTTGTGGTAATATGACCACTTGCACCACGACTATCACCGTCAATCAACCGCCTGTCATAGGTACGCCTTACACCACTACTTTCTGCGGTGATCTTACTATGATTGACCTTACTGTGATTGATTCAGAATTAATCGTCAATCCAGACGATGCCGTGATATGGTTTGACGGACAACCCTCTGCCGGTGGAACAGACATCACTGCCAATGCGACTTCTTATGACCTGAGCAATATGCCAGGTATATGGGTGCAAGTAGGCGATGCCCTTACAGGTTGTCTCGAAGATAGGGAAATTATTTATCAATTGGATACGCCACCTGTCCTGACTTGTCCTGCTGACATTACGGTCGATGCGCTACCCGGAATATGTGGTGCAGATGTAACGATTCCTCCGCTTACATTTACAGATGATAATGTTATACCATTGCCTGATGATCAGACGATTTTCCTTGATTATACTACTGATGGTCAAACTTTACAGTTTGATTTTGACGGAACTAATATTGATTCATCACAGCCCGCTACATTGACCATAATTGTATTTGCTGATATGGGCGATCCGGGAGAAACATTTGATGTGTTTGATGAAAATGGAAATTTCATTGGGCAAATCGGTAATAATGTTTTTACTGACTGTCAATCTGAAACGCTAACAGTTACAATTTCGACTGCTGACTTAGCAACCTTCCTTGCAGATAACATTGTTACCTTTGCTACTACGGCTACTACCGCAGTTAATCCATTCTGTGGAAATGACAATGTGGAAATGAATCTAACTTACACACCATTTAGTACACAATATGTTACCGTTGCGAATGATTATAATAATGGCGGTGCAGATGCTTCTGACTTCTATCCTTCTGGTACAACGACCGTTACATATACCGCTACCGACGGTTGTGGGAATGTAAGCACTTGTACGGTTGATGTCATTGTCAATCAAGACCCCATTCCTTTCACACCAACTGCTGAATCGGATATACTCTGTCTCGGTGAATCTACAAGTCTATGTGTACCGGATGTACTTTTAGGTGATGGACAATTACTTGGTCTCAACTTTAGTAGTCCCTGGCTTGGAGATGCTTTTCTCGTTTCGAATGACCTTGATACAGTTTCAGATGACCCTAATTTTGTTACACCGCCCATTTTGCCACCTGCCCCTTCCGGTGGAAGTTATACTGCCATAGATTATAACCCTGCCGATGAACTATATTATCTTTTGGCACAAAACTCAAGTGGCGGTGCCAATCTGTATTCAGTAGATATAGTTACAGGTGCAACAGTTGACTTTGGTTTTATATCCGACAATATTAATCTATACGCACGCGGAATGACTTTTGACAATGCAGGTAATCTATATCTGGCGATTGTCAGTACATTGACTTCTCCATTCACTACAAATATAGAAGTCATCCCTGCTGCCATGCTGAGTAATCCTGTGCCTACTCCTACATATTTAACTACTTTACCCTGGGATAGTGCTTCAGGTATGACTTATAACTTTGATAATAATACCATTTATTATGCAGCCGGAAGTGGATTATATGAATTGGACTTGTCGGGTAATATTTTAAATGGTCCTATATCTTACACTTCACCACCTGGATGTAATGGACAATCTATAGAGTATATGGGCAACGGAATTATATACGGAGGAACCTGTGGGCAAATATTCTCACTTGACCCTACAACAGGTAGTACGGCAGCATTAGCTACTCATTCTTATGATTTCTTTGATTTATTATTTGTACCAACCACCGAATTCACTTGGACAGATGATGCTGGAAATGTAGTGTATGTTGGCAATGAAACTTGTATAGATGTTTCGCCCGACGAGACAACTACCTATACAGCCACTTACGAAGCAGATGATTGTTTTTACGAAGGAAGTATTACCATAAATGTATTTGACCCGATAGCGAATAATCCTGTATTAGGTTTCTGCGATTATGAAGATATTTCAAATATTGATTTAACAATATACAATACAGAAGTTAATCCGGATAATGCACTTGTAGAATGGTATGACGGCGATCCGAATAGCGGCGGCACACTTATCACCACGCCGACAGCGATTGACTTAAATACCATTGGAGACTTGTGGGCTTTAGTTACCGAAGGAGGTTGTACTGCATCGGTTGATGTCACGCTGATTATTTATGCAACTCAAGCTGTCACCCTGAATGACCCCGCAGACGTATGTGAGTATGAAGCTCCCTTATTATTTAATGCGACTCCATTACCAGGTACATTTACAGGTGACGTAGCGGCTTATGCTTCTACCGCTTCTGATGGATTTACGGATAATGGTGATGGTACAGCGACACTCGACCCTGCCCTCGCAGGTGCAGGTATTTACGACATCACTTATACCTATACAAACATATATGGTTGTGTGACTTCGCAGACCGTAAGTGTAGAAATATTTGACCAACCTACCGCCACAGCCAATGCCAACAGCATCATCTGCGATGGTGATGACATCATGCTTTCTGAAATAGGCGGCGAGGCTACCTCATGGACTTGGACGACCGATGGCACAGGTGTTTTTGAAGATGCCAATGCCCAACAAACGATGGTAACAGGCGCAGGCGACGGCGAAACATTCACCGTAAACGTCACCAATGATGATGGATGTGTCAACAGCGACCAAATTACAGTCGTCTTTGAAACGCTCTCTACCGCCAATGACCCAATGTTGGTCTATTGCTCGGACGAGGATTTGACAAATATCAATTTGACGGCATATAATAACAATGTAAATGCAGCCAATAATGGTGAAGTCATCAGTTGGTATGACGGCAATCCAGAAGCAGGAGGCACATTAATCTCTTCGCCCGAAACTGCTGATTTAAGTGCAGTCAATGACCTATGGGCTGCCGTTACAGATGCCAGTGGTTGTACAGTCGTCGTTGATGTGACGATTACAATTAATGCCATACCTACGGCAAGTATTGACATCAATACGCCATGCGAAGGAGAAGACATTGAATTATCAGAAACAGGAAATGGCACATCATGGATGTGGACAACAAACGGCACAGCAACTTTTGACGATGCCACTGCTCCTAATCCGACCGTAACAGACGCAAGTGAAGGCGAAATATTCACTGTAACTGTCACCAACGATGAAGGTTGTACAAATACCGCATCCGTCACAGCTACTTTTATGGCTTTGCCTTCGGCAAATGATCCAATGTTGGAATATTGTGAAGATGAAGCGGTCAGCGTGGATTTAACTCTCGAAGATGCCAATGTCAATCCAAATGCAAGTATCACATGGTACGATGGCAACCCGAATGATGGAGGCACTGCCATAGCTTCACCGGATAATGTCAACTTAAATACCGTGAACGATCTCTGGGCATTAGTAACCGATTCTAATGCTTGCACAAGCACGATAGACATTAGTTTAAATATCATCACCTTACCGGAAATCGTATTGAACAATCCCGGCAATACTTGTGTCAACGGACGTGTATTAGTATTCAATGTTGTACCATTAATGGGGACATTTACATCAACTGCCACCGCCGGATTTACAGATAATAACAACGGTACAGCAAGCCTCAATCCTACTCTTGCAGGAGCGGGCGTGTATGATATTACCTTTACTTATATTGAGGAAGGTTGCGTGCGAGAAGGTACGGTCAGTGTCGAAGTTTACGACACACCTGCTATCTCTGTCGGTTCGAATGTAGTATGTGGCGATGAGACTTTACAATTGTCTGAAACAGGCGGCGATGCCGTTCAATGGTATTGGGTATCAAACGGTAACGCGATTTTTAATAATAATACATTCCAAAATCCGACTGTGACCAATGCTACCGACGGTGAGCGATTTACCGTTTACGTAGAAGATGAAAATGGTTGTGAAAGCAATGGACAAGTTGTGATATCTGTTGGCACGCCTCCTACTGCCAATGACCCGAATTTTGCCTTTTGTGCAAATGATGACATTTCAACTATTAATTTGGATGCTTTGAGCAGTGAAGTCAATTCGACGCAAAATGGAGAAGTCGTTACTTGGTACGACGGCAACCCAAGCGCGAGTGGAACGGTTATTTCTCCTCCGAATAGCGTTGATTTAAATACCGTTGATGACTTGTGGGTATCCGTTACTTCTTCTGGTGGATGTGTAACTACGCTTGATGTGACGCTGACTATTAATCCAGCAATTACACTCACACCTACTGTCACACCGCCCGATTGTAATATACCGAATAGCGGTTCGATAGCACTTGGTATTTCCGGTGGTACTGCACCTTATAATTACACTTGGTCAAACGGAACAGAAAGCGGTAACGGTACAGGCGATGAAATAAACGGTATCGTATTAGGTTTGTATAATATCATTGTAACGGATGCCAATGGATGTAGTGAAAGCACCCTTATAGAAGTACAGGACGAGTCCTGCTTCTTTACAATTACCAACAATTTCTTTGCCTCCGACCCTTGTACTTGTAATGCCGACCAAATAGAAAACGGCGCAGGTGACGGTACATTCGAGGAGACCGTAACCATCACAGGACCAAGAGGAATTATCATTAGAGCATCAGCAGCTTCTACGGGTTTGGATATTCCTGTACCTGCTGATTTTTATGAATCTTTCCCTGGACGTTATCGTTTGGAGTTCAATCATGTTGATAGAATCGGTTATGTTTTATATATAGAATTTTCGACAGATGGCGGTATGACATTCAGTCCGGCAACGGATATGAACGGTATGCAATTGAGCATTTCTAATGTTTGTGCGTATCCTGTTTTGGACTTCTCGCCACCGCTTATCGAATTCTGTGAGACCGAACCCGCATTTCCTATTAATGCTATAGAAATATCGCCAGATGTTGACTTTATTCCGGTTGAGGGTTATCCGTCTATTTCCATCAATACTGGTATTCAATACCCTGCACCGATTACTTTTGATCCGGCGGGACTGGGCGGTAGCGTTTATACATTTACCAGCTTTTATGATTACGAACCCGGTACGGGTATGGGCGGCACACTGGCTGCTCCGGCAATTGCGCTCAATGCTTGTCCGACTTATATCAGAATCAATGTACCCATCAGTCAAGAACCTATCGGTTCGGCAATTTGTGGACCTGCAGCCGACCCGAATGAGGTCATTATAGACGTAGATGCCTACGAGGATTATTTGACTCCCGAAAATCTGATGTATCGTGTCAATGGCGGACCTTTCCAAACAAGTGATAAATTTATAGTCAATGGAGAAGATGTTTATAACATGACCATCATGGATGCTGTTACTGCTTGTTCGTTTGATTTTCAATTAAATTGTTTATTGGTACTTCCGATAGAGTTGGTTTTCTTCAATGCTCATTGTGATGACGACGCGTATCTGCTGACATGGCAAACCGCTTCCGAATCGAATGTCGCCGAATTTATTGTAGAACGTTCAGCCAATGGAGAAACCTTTTCATCTGTCGGAAAAGTAGCAGCCGTAGGAGAATCTACCACGCCACAATATTATCAATATAAAGACGATACAAAAGCAGGACGATATTATTATCGTTTGCGAATCGTTGAAAATGATGGCAAAACAATGTATTCGGATGTACAAGTCATTGAGTGCCTCAAAGGTGTATTTGACATTGTGGATGTGTTCCCGAATCCGACAGAAGATGAGTTGAGTATTCTCTTTGAATCTGTCAATACAGATGCCATCAATTTTAAATTGACCGACCTACTTGGACGCACCATTATGGAAGATGACATGACACCACAGATAGGTTTGAATACGAAAGTAATCGACCTCAGCAACCTGCCTTCCGCTATGTATTTTGTCGTGTTAAATGATGGTAAAGTCATCAGGAAAGTAGTCAGAAAATAATAGCGTTGTATTTTTTTATTAATATTAGGATACGGGCAACTTTCAGTTGTCCGTATTTTTTTTAACGTATAATCCTCAGCAGATAGTTTTCCTCAAAGAACGAAGTCCAATGTAAGATTTACGGCAATTTGTACACAAAAAAGACTACGGAATTATCCATTAATTGGGTAAATGCAATAAATTTACATTTTTTAGTTTTGTAAAACGCTGGTATCTAAAACCTATAAGGTTTTCAAAACCTTATAGGTTTCTATAGCCCAATTAATGGTTAATTCCGATTTTATTTATAACCAAAAATTACTCATCATGCCAAACATGACCGGAGAGCTTCATAAATTGCAACAAGTATTTACGCTTATTCGCTTACTCAACACA
>Ga0209595_100180_pt1 | contig 21502 bp, 16 predicted proteins | sample Porto_4metaG_FD_187427 | JGI IMG/M metagenome (GOLD analysis project Ga0209595, IMG submission 187427) | Marine algal microbial communities from Porto, Portugal - Porto_4 metaG (SPAdes) (version 2) | ecosystem: Host-associated > Algae > Red algae > Unclassified | place: Portugal: Porto...
TCACCTCTTCCCATAACAACACTATAGTTATAGAAACCCCTTTCCTTCACTTCCCTTCCAATATTTCCACAACTAAGTCAATCTTAGCCTACTCATAAATTTTTTGTCAACTATATTACGTATAAAATTTTTAATATCTGAATTTCTCTATATGTGGCTTTTTCTACAAAAAAAAGAGACTTTCTATTATAGAAAGCCTCTTTTCTCTATTTTTCTACAGCAATTTCCTGCTTTTGAAACTTAGAAACTATATAACCAAATCCTATACCGATTATGCCTGGAACTAACCAACCAATTCCTACACTATATAATGGAATTTTATCTAAAATAGGTGCTAATGCTGCAATTTGAAGGTTTGCATTGTGTAATCCATCAAAGAAACTAATTGCGAACGCTCCTACAATACCACCCACATACATCGCTAATGGAAGACGAACGTAGTTTTCAACAAGTGATAATACGATAAGAACGATTCCAATTGGATAAATGGCGATTAAGATTGGTAATGCTAATGCGTTTAACTGCGTTAAACCAAGATTGGCTACCATAAATGCTAGTACACAGAAAATGAAAACGACTTTTTGATATGAAAGCTTTGGTAATAAGGAAGAGAAATATTCTCCACAAGCTGCAACAATACCTACAGAAGTTGTTAAACATGCTGCTGTAATTGCGATACCTAGTAATAATGTTCCGTAACTACCAAATAAATGATTTACAACGTTTGTTAAAATAATGCCTCCGTTTGCGCCCATTCCAAGCGATACACTAGAAGCTCCAAGATACGCAAGCGCTAAATACACAAGTAGTAAACCAAGTGCTGCAATAAATCCTGCAAAGATTGTTACTTTCGCAATGCTATTCTTATTTGTAACACCTTTTGCTTTTAAAGCATTAATGACAACATTTCCGAAAACAAGTGCTGCCAGTCCATCTAAAGTTAAATATCCGTCAATAAAACCTTTGAAAAGAGGAGCACTATACGCTTCTGTCGGTGAACCAAATTCTCCAATTGGTGTAATAAGTGCTTTACCTACAATAATTGCAATAACAGCTAATAAAATTGGAGTTAACACTTTACCGATGCGTCCCACTAATTTTGAAGGATTTAAAGCTAAATAGAAAGTTACCGCAAAGAAAATAAATGTAAAGATAACAAGTGGATAGGATTGGCTAGCTATCTCACTTGGTAAAAATGGTGCAACACTCATTTCATAAGCAACTGTCCCTGTACGCGGAACGCTTACGAATACGCCTAAGCATAAATAAATTGCAGTGATAAAAACAAGTGCGAAGATAGGATGCACACGTCCTGCTAGCTCATTAATATCTCCCTTTAGAGCTATAACGATTACCCCTAATAAAGGCAATCCAACACCTGTTACGATAAAACCAAATAACGCGATCCATACATCTGTTCCAGCACCTTGTCCTAACGCTGGTGGAAAAATCATATTACCTGCACCGAAAAATAGTGCAAATAACATTAAACTTATTGCAAACATCTCAGAAAATTTTAAAGATGATTTCATTTCTACTAACCTCCTAAATAATTAATTGACAAAATATTCTGAATTAAAATCCGTCAAATCTCCTCTTTCAAGCATACTTCCCCGTAAAAGAACGCAAAAAACACCCGTCCCTAACAAAGGGACGAGTGTTGAAATCGTGGTTCCACCCTTATTCTAATAAAATGAATTTATAACGAAATAAGCTCATTTTATAGCTCGTGTAAATTGATAACGGTTTTATCCGCCAAGAATTACAATGCATCATGCATGCAGTTCACTCTTGAAGTTTAGAGGTGGTAAGATTGTCTTTTCGTATTAGGAAGCTCACAGCCTAAGGCTTCCCTCTCTGAGAATCGTAGAAAACAACTCATGTCCTCATCATTACTTTTATAAAATATCTTGTCGAAACTTGTTGTTTTTTATTATATGGGCTATTTTTTAAAAAATCAATAGTTTTATTTTTTCTGACAAAAAAATATAGGGAGAAAATTTTTCCTCCCTATAACTGCCCTATTAAAATTTCTAACTCTTCAGCTGTAACGCTCCGCCACTTTCCCACTTCAAGCTCATGTAATTCTATATTCATAATGCGCACTCGCTTTAGCTTTGTTACAGTAAACCCGAAAGCACGGCTCATTCTACGAATTTGCCTGTTCATTCCTTGTGTTAAAACGATGCGAAATGTAGATTGGCCGACTCTCGTCACTTTGCATGGCTTCGTCATTCCATCTTTAATCTTTACACCGCTGGACATCTCATCAATAAACCAATCTGTAAAAGGTTTATCTACCGTCACAACGTATTCTTTCTCATGCTCGTGATCTCCGTGTAAAATTTGATTCGCAATCGCGCCATCATTCGTTAATAAAATAAGTCCTTCCGATGCTTTATCTAATCGTCCAACGGGAAAGATTCGCTCTGGGTAATTGATATAATCAATAATATTATCTTCAATATGATCGGCTGCTGTACAAGTAATTCCAACTGGTTTATGAAAAGCGATATACACCTTTTCTTTCTCTTCTTTTGCAATAACCTGCCCATCAATCGTTACAACATCATCATCGCTCACGAGAGCACCGTGCGTACAAATTTCGCCGTTAATAGCCACGCGTCCAGCTTTAATAAGACGATCTGTTTCGCGTCTTGAGCAGGATTTTGCTTCGCTTATGTATTGGTTGATTTTCATATTTTGTTCCTTTTCGTATATTAAAAGCGTCAATCTATGGCAATATCATTATGCCACGATTGACGCTCCTTCACTTCGCAAAAACAACTAAATAAATAACCCCAATCACCAAAAATATTCCACAACAAGCTAACAATGCTTTTGCAAGTTTGTCCATAAACATATAATGGTTTCCCCTTCGTTTCGTTGTTTGCTATTTTAATTCGACAACTGTTACGCCTAGGCCTCCCTCGCCCATGTCACCGTAACGGTAGTTTTTCACGCCGCGATGTTTTTTCAAGTAATCTTGTACACCTTGGCGAAGCGCTCCTGTTCCTTTACCGTGAATGATTGACACACGAGGATAGCTTGCAAGCTGTGCATCGTCTAAATATTTTTCAACGCGCATCATTGCATCTTCGTAACGCTCACCGCGAAGGTCAAGCTCTAACGACACGTGATAATCTCTACCCTTCACACTTGCGACTGCTTTTTTCTCTGTTTGCTTCGGTGTATTAATGTATTCCATATTGGATTCTTTCACTTTCATCTTCAGAATACCAATTTGTACGCTCCACTCTGTATCACTTACTTTTTCAAGTAATTGACCTTTTTGACCGAACGTTAATACTTTTACTTCATCGCCTGCACGTAATTGTTGTTTTGGCGCTGTGTTTTTCACATTCACTTTTTGTTTTTTCACAAGCTCTGGCGCTGCACCTTCTAGGCGGCTCTTCGCTTCAATAAGCTCGTGATCTTTCACGTTTACAAGCTGCGCTTTGCGCAATTGACGAAGTTCGTGAATAATGCCCTCTGCTTCTTTCTTCGCAGCTTCGACTTTTTCTTCCCCTTCTTTTTGCGCTTTTAATAATTTTTCATCACGCTCTTCGTTAAATTCAATAATTTGACGCTGTAATTCACGATGAAGTTTTTCAGATTGCTTACGAAGCGCTTCTGCTTCGTTCCAGTCACGCTCTGCGTTCTTTTGACTTTCTTCTAACTTCGCAATCATATTTTCAATTTTATTTGTATCCGTACTAATATGGTTACGCGCTTGATCAATAACGCGATCAGATAATCCAAGGCGCTTCGAAATTTCAAAGGCGTTACTACGTCCTGGTACACCGATTAATAATTTATACGTTGGGCTTAATGTGTTCACATCGAACTCAACACTCGCATTAATAACTTGCTCACGGTTATATCCGTATGCTTTTAATTCCGGGTAATGCGTCGTTGCAACAACGCGAGCACCACGATTACATACTTCATCTAAAATTGAAATTGCTAGTGCAGCCCCTTCTTGCGGGTCTGTTCCAGCACCTAATTCATCGAATAAAACTAAGCTTTCAAAATCAGCTTTTTCTAAAATATCTACAATGTTCACCATATGTGAGGAGAACGTACTTAAACTTTGTTCAATCGATTGCTCATCACCGATATCAGCGAAAATATTTTTAAATACACAAATCTCTGACTCATCCATTACTGGAATATGAAGACCAGATTGCGCCATTAATACACAAATACCAACCGTTTTCAGCGTAACTGTTTTACCACCTGTATTCGGTCCTGTAATTACAATTGTTGTGAAATCTTTACCGAGCATAATGTTATTTGGCACAATAATTTCCGGATCAATAAGCGGATGACGCGCTTGTCTTAAATCCATGTAGCGCTCGTTATTTACGATTGGCTTCGTTGCTTTAATTCGCTTCGCATAAAAAGCTTTTGCAAAAATGAAGTCAAGATTTGCAACTACTTCTACGTTAGACAAAACAATATCAGCTTCTACTGCCACTTCTTCTGTTAACATTAATAAGATGCGTTCGATTTCTTGTTTTTCTTTCACACGTGCTTCTTGAAGTGCGTTATTTAATTCTACAATTACTTGTGGTTCAATAAATAACGTTTGTCCAGAAGCAGATTGATCGTGAACAATACCACCATATACACCGCGGTATTCTTGTTTTACCGGGATTACGTAACGTTCGTTACGGATCGTTACAATCGCATCAGATAACATCTTTTGTGCGTTTGAAGAACGCGTCATATTCTCTAACTTTTCACGAATACGGCTTTCCGCAGTACGAATTTGGTTACGAATACCACGTAGTTTATCACTTGCGCTATCGACTACTTCACCGCCATCACCGATACAATTTGTAATTTTCTTTTCTAAGTCATATAAAGATACAATTTGAGCGACGTGAGTTTCTAAAATCGGAAGCTCGACACCATTATCAACCATATCTTCGATAAAACGTTTCATATTGCGACTACCATACATCGTATTTGCAATATCAAGTAGTTCATTTGGGCTTAACATACTTCCGATTTTTGCACGCTTCACATTTGAGCGAACATCAGTAATACCACCTAATGGCGCACTCCCTTTTAAACGAATGACTTTCGCCGCTTCATCCGTCGTATCTTGTAGTTCTACAATTTCTTCAAAATCAGTGCTCGGTACTAAATTCTTCACTTTGTCACGACCAAGTGAAGAGGCTGTATGTTCAAGTAATTGTTCTTTTACTTTATTGTATTCTAATACACGCAACGTTCTTTCTAACATGTTGCAGGTCCCCCTTGTGTTACTTATTACGTTTAATATAGTCTAATAAACGTTCAATATCCCACGTGTTAATCACGTTATCTTTTTGAATCCAACCTTTACGTGCTGCTGCTACACCTGTTTCCATGTCTTCTAACATTTCAAGTGTATGAGCATCCGTATTAATCGCTACTTTTACACCAGCATCTTGTGCTTGTTTTAATAATTTCGCGCTTAAATCTAGACGGTTTGGATTTGCATTTAATTCTAAAACTGTATTTGTTTCTTTTGCGAGTTCAATTAATAAATCTGTGTCTACATCGTAACCCTCGCGACGTCCAAGAAGGCGTCCTGTCGGGTGAGCAATCATTGTAACATGTTTATTCTCAAGTGCAGCGCGAAGACGCTTCATAATCGTTTCACGGTCTTGTGAGAAGCTAGAGTGGATAGCTCCAATAACATAATCTAATTCTGCTAATACTTCATCATCAAAATCAAGTGATGCATCCGGTAAAATGTCCATTTCAATTCCGCGTAAAATTGTAATGTCTGAATACTTTTCATTCATGCGTTCAATTTCTTTCGCTTGTTCACGAAGACGCTCTTTCGTTAAACCGTTCGCTACTTTCAAGTATTGTGAGTGATCAGTAATCGCCATAAACTTATATCCACGGGCACGACATGCCTGTACCATTTCTTCAATAGAAAAAGCACCGTCACTCCACGTTGTATGCATATGTAAATCACCTTGTATATCAGAAAACTGAATTAAGTTTGGATACTCTTTAATTAATTCAATTTCTTTTCCATCTTCACGCACTTCTGGTGGGATAAATGGAAGACCGAAATGAGCAAAAAATTCTTCCTCAGTCTCGAATGTTTTTACTTCACCTGTTTCCAATTTCTCTACACCGTACTCACTAATTTTTTCGCCTTTATCTTTTGCAATTTGGCGCATTTTTACGTTATGGTCTTTTGATCCTGTGAAATGATGAAGCGTTGTAATAAACTCTTCTGGTTTTACTAAACGGAAATCGATTGAAATATCATATTCGTATTGAAGACGAACAGAAACTTTCGTATCTCCACTTGCAATTACTTCAATCATATTATCGAATTGCAATAAATGTTCACGTACTGCTGCTGGTTCTGTCGTTGCAATAATGAAATCTAAATCCTTCACTGTCTCACGAACACGGCGTAAGCTACCAGCGCGAGAAAAACGAATTACTTCGGTAATATTCGACAACTTCTCCTCTATTTCCCCGGCAATAGGTAATATCATCGCAATCGGTAAACGTTCTGGACGAGATCCTACTTGATCAATTGCTTCTAATATCTTCTCTTCTGTTTTCTTACCGAAACCTGCTAAAGCTTGTACTTTATTTTCCTCACAAACAGCTTTTAACGATTCCATATCCACAACACCAAGTTCTTTGTATAACTTAGCTACCTTTTTACCACCAAGGCCCGGAAGTTTTAATAAAGGTAACAAACTGCTTGGCACTTCTTTTTCAAGTTCTTGTAATACTTCAGATGTTCCCGATTCTATATATTCTTGAATAACTGCTGCCGTTCCTTTTCCGATACCTGGAATCTTTGTGAAATCTTCAATTTCAGAAAGACTACGATCATCACTTTCTAGTGCTGCTGCTGCTTTACGAAATGCAGATATTTTAAATGGATTCGCACCCTTTAATTCCATAAAAAGCCCGATTGTCTCTAGTAATTTAATAACTTGTTTTTTATTTACTTTCATCATTGCCCCGCCTTTCTTTCATAGAAAAAAACTTCTCTTTCCGAAAAAAGAGAAGTTATACTCTGCTACCTGTCTGCCATAGCTCCTTCACCTTTTCAGAGAGAATCGGTGTATCGTCTACAATTATTTTGCTAATTGATGATTTTTGTAATGGTGTTTGTATTTGTTCAATCGGAAGAATATTTCCAACAATAATTAAAACAAACAAAATAATATATACTTCTAAAAATCCGAGGATTGCCCCCGCAAACGCATTTACTTGCTTTAACACCGGTATTTCTGCAAACATATTTAACAAATTACCAAGTAATGAAAGTGCGATTTTTGTAATAATAAATAATACGATAAACGCAATTGCTTGATAAAATACTGTCTCAATATTATTTGCATCAATCCATTCTGGAACAGATACATTTTTATCAAATGGATACGGAATAAATTTCGCAAGTGCTGGCGCTAAATCTTTACAGTACCAGTATGCAACAAGGTATGCGATAATAAAGCTTGTTAACTTTACAAGTTGTAAGATAAAACCTCTGCGTAATCCGAGGAAAAATCCCATAACAAGCAGTAAAATGATAATAATATCAATCATGTTTATTCCATTCCTTTTTTTGTCATACTTTCTTTCAACTTCTCATGTTCTTCTTTTAATTTTATGTAATCGTGTATGACGTTTACCGCCGTCAATACCGCTAGTCTACTCGTATCAAGCGAAGGATTCTTGGCATTGAGTTCGCGCATTTTATCATCCACAATCGCTGCTACCATGCGGATATGACTTGTACTTTCATCGCCAACAACTGAATACTGTTGGCCATATATTTCTACATTAATTCGACTTTTATTTCCCTTTTGTTGTGACAACTCACCGGCCTCCAATCACGTACAGAATCCTAAAGTTTATCATACCATGAACCATCATAATATGGAAACAGAAAGAACAATCCGATATGATAAAAATAACAATATAAAAAAGGAGCGACCATTTTGTCAAATTCTATCGTAATACAAACAAGTTCTACAGTAATTGAAGACATGAAACAACAATATAAACAAGCACTTAGCTCAAAAATTCCGCAAGGCGGTATCTTTATGGCAAAGGTGCCATCTTGCACGATTACAGCATATAAATCTGGAAAAGTAATGTTCCAAGGTGGACGTGCTGAAGCAGAAGCTTCTCGTTGGCAAACTGTCTCTCAAACACCGAAAACAACTGTAAAAAAATCGGTCGATTCTCATCGTTTTGCACCGCCTGCTTCCATCGGTACAATGTCTATAGCAGGATCAGATGAAGTAGGTACTGGTGATTACTTCGGACCGATGACAGTAGTTGCTGTATATGTGGACGCAAAACAAATTCCACTTTTAAAAGAACTTGGTGTAAAAGACTCCAAAAACTTAAACGATGCTCAAATTACCGCTATTGCAAAACAACTACTTCACGTTGTTCCTTACAGCTCTCTCGTTCTTCATAATGAAAAATATAACGAGCTATTTGATAAAGGAAATAATCAAGGTAAGCTAAAAGCTTTACTACACAATAAAGCCATTACAAACTTATTAGCGAAAATTGCTCCTACAACACCAGAAGGCATCTTAATCGACCAATTTACGCAACCTGATACATACTATAAGTATTTAGCAAAACAAAAACAGGTACAGCGTGAAAATGTTTACTTCGCTACGAAAGGTGAAAGTGTTCATTTAGCTGTTGCCGCCGCTTCCATTTTAGCTCGTTACTCATTCGTAAAACAATTTGATGAACTAAGTAAAAAAGCTGGTATGCTACTTCCAAAAGGTGCTGGTAAACAAGTTGATATTGCCGCTGCTAAATTAATTCAAAAAGTAGGTAAAGAAAGATTACCTGAGTTTGTAAAACTGCATTTTGCTAATACAGAGAAAGCGTTTCGCTTATTGAAATAGTATCGACAAAAACAGGGGCTTACAAACTCCTGTTTTTTGTTTCATGTGTTCTCGATTCAATGTAATTGCATTTACTATTTTCCTCTCCTAACTATATCGCTAAATTAACTCATTTTTAGTAATTCCCCTATAAAAAAGGAGAGCCGCCAAGACTCTCCCTTTTTTATATTAGCTTCGTTTCTGCTTCTTATTTGATGAAGATACTTTATGAGAACCAGTTTCATGTGTTGTTGTCCCTTGCCCTTCCACTTCTGGAGAACCTAGGATTGATCTTGAATGGTCTTTTTTCACTTTTTTACTCATTGCACTCACCCCCAAGGTTACTTTTTACTTAAGGGTAAAAAACTATTCAACATAATAATCTGAACATATACTCGCTACTCTTTTACTCTCGTGTTTGGTTTTCGCTTATGTCCCATAGACGCTTTGCTGCATCCTTATCCAAGGCAGCTTCAGACATTTCCCCTACTTGTTTATCGGCATAGTAATAACCACTCTGATTAGTAAATCCAGTTGATTCTGCTAGCCATACTAAAGTTTCAGCACCTTTCTCCGGCGTACGGGAGAAAGGTTTCATTGCTGCCATAGTTAAGCGAGCAGCTAGACCATTATCCTGGTTAAAATTCGTATTCACTAGCCCCGGGTCAAAGCTATAAGCACTAACACCCGTTCCCTCCAACCGCTGTGCCAATTCAGAGGTGAATAAAATGTTAGCTAGTTTTGTTTGTGCATAACGCATTGTAGGACCGCCCATGAACTTCTTAATACCGCGATACAGTTGTTCTGCATCTAGATCATCGAAATCAATTCCCTTTTTAGCCATTTTGTGACCGTGAGATGCAGTGGTAATGACGCGAGCAGGAGCACTTTCTTTTAAACGCTCCAACAACAAATCTGTAAGTAAGAATGGACCTAAATGGTTTACCGCCCAGGTCATCTCCAAACCGTCTTCTGTAATTTGCCTTGTTTGAAATAAAGCACCCGCATTATTTACTAATATATCAATTCTCGGACATCTTTCTAAAATATTGGTAGCTACCTGGCGTATAGATTGTTGGGAAGACATATCAGCGAAAAATATATCTACCACTGCATTCCCATCCGTTATATTTTCAAGTTGAGTCATAACATCATTCGCTTTTGCTTCATTACGTGCAATGATTCCTAGCTTAGCACCGCTTTTTGCAAACACCTTAGCTGCCGCTAATCCAATACCACTTGTTGCACCAGTGATTACTATATACTTGTCACGCAATGTCCACTTTGTATGACTTGGAATTTCCCCCATTGTATAAAAACCCCTTCCCTATATAAATGTCGCATTCGTTTTACTTATATATGAAGTGGGAATTGAACTATGAACAACATCTTTTCTAGTCGTGAAATACTTTATAAAGTTCAGGTTGCAATTACAACCTTTCTCAATAAAAAAAGCGAGAGCAGTTGCTCTCGCTTTTTTTATATCTTAAAACTCAGAAGAACCTGGAGTTCTTGGGAATGGAATTACGTCACGGATGTTAGCCATACCAGTAATGTACATTAGGAAGCGCTCGAAACCTAGACCGAATCCAGCGTGTTTTGTACCGCCGTATTTTCTAAGTTCTAAGTACCACCAGTAGTCCTCTTCGTTCATGCCTAGTTCTTTAATTCTTTCTACTAAAACGTCCATTCTTTCTTCACGTTGACTTCCGCCAATTAATTCGCCGATGCCAGGAACTAGAAGGTCAGTAGCAGCTACTGTTTTACCGTCTTCATTCATACGCATATAGAACGCTTTAATGTCTTTTGGATAGTCTGTTACGAATACAGGGCGTTTGAAGATTTCTTCTGATAAGTATCTTTCATGCTCTGTTTGTAAGTCAATACCCCATTCTACTGGGTATTTAAAGTCAGCACCTGATTCTTGAAGTACTTTAATTGCTTCTGTATAAGTGATACGACCGAAGTCAGAATTAATCACATTGTTCATGCGCTCTAGAACTGTTTTATCAACGAAGCTGTTGAAGAAGTCCATTTCTTCTGGTGCATGTTCTAATACATATTTCATTGCATATTTCAGCATATCTTCTGTAAGATCCATTACATCGCCTAATTCAGCAAATGCAATCTCAGGCTCAACCATCCAGAACTCAGCTGCATGGCGAGTTGTGTTTGAGTTCTCCGCACGGAATGTAGGTCCGAATGTGTATACATCACGGAATGCTAATGCATAAGCTTCAGCGTTCAGCTGTCCACTTACTGTTAAGTTTGTTTCTTTACCGAAGAAGTCTTTTGATTCATCAACTTGTCCGTCTTCACCTTTTGATACGTTGTTTAAATCTTGCGTTGTTACACGGAACATTTCGCCAGCACCTTCTGTATCACTACCAGTAATGATCGGTGTGTGAACATGTACGAATCCACGCTCTTGGAAGAATTGGTGAATCGCAAATGCTGCGATAGAACGTACGCGGAACGTTGCAGAGAATGCATTTGTTCTTGGGCGTAAGTGAGCGATTGTACGTAAGTATTCAAACGTATGACGCTTCTTTTGAAGTGGGTAATCAGAATCTGATAAGCCCTCGATATCAATTTTTTCTGCTTTAATTTCAAATGGTTGCTTCGCTCCAGGCGTTGCAATTACTTTACCTTCTACTTTAACTGAAGAGCTAAGTGGAAGTTTTGCAATTTCTTTGAAGTTCTCTAATTCTGTATCGAAAACGATTTGAACGCTTTTGAAGAAGCTACCGTCGTTTAATTCGATGAAACCAAATGCTTTTGAATCACGTAAGTTACGAATCCACCCTGATACTTGTACTGTTTGATCTGCATACTTTTCTGTATCTCTATACAGACTTTTTACTAATGTGTTTTCCATAGTGAAATTCTCCTTTGCTGATATATTTAAATACAAAAAAACCTTTCATCCATAAAGGGACGAAAGGTTAAACTTCGCGGTACCACCCAATTTGTCATAAAGACCAACTTTAACTCGTATGTAATACATACTTCCCGGTTTGTAACAGGCCGGATTCCCGTCTAAGTCTACTCTTGAATACAAGATTCAATTTCGGTTAGCAACTCCAAGGTGTTCTTCACATATACCGCCTCATCAGGCTCTCACCGTCCCTGACTCGCTATGGATTATAGTATATACTACTTTTCCTTATCATCGTCTTTCATTTTGTTAAACTAAAATTAATGTACTACATTCGAGGGAAAGATGCAAGACACCAGAAAATATATCAGCGATTTTCGCAATATATCGACCGTAACTTCAAATATATCGGCAATTTTTATAATATATCGACAATCGCATCATAAAAAAAATTGCCGGAATAGATCCGGCAATTTCTTATTACTTACGTAACTCCGCACCAAATTTCTCTTCTACCGTTGTTAATACACGGTTATGTGCTTCTGTTACTTCTTCGTCTGTTAACGTACGTTCTGCATCGAAGTAAGTCATAGAGAATGCAAGTGATTTCTTGCCTTCTTCCATTTTTTCACCTTCGTATAAGTCGAATAGTGTTACGTCTTTCAGAAGTTCTCCACCAGCTTCAGCAATGACTTGCTTCATTCCGCCAGCTTTTGTTTCTTTCGTTACAACAACAGCCATATCACGTGTCATCGATGGGAAACGTGGGATTGGTAAGTAGTAAGTTTCTTCCACGTCTGCACCGAATACTTTTACAAGAGATAGTTCGAATACGAATGTATCTTTCACATCCAATTGTTTTTGCGATTCTGGATGCAATTGACCGATGAATCCAATTACTTCGCCATCTAATACAATGTCAGCTGTACGGCCTGGGTGCATACCTTCACGTTTTGCTGGTGCATATGCGATTTGGTTTGCAACGCCAAGTACGTCGAATAATCCTTCTAGCACACCTTTCATAACGAAGAAGTCTACTACTTTCTTCTCGCCTTGCCATGCATGGTGAAGAGCAAGACCTGTCATAACACCCGCAAGATGTTGTTCTTCTTTCGGAAGTTCTCCTGCTTCTGTCGGTAAGAAGATAGAACCTACTTCGTATAGAGCAACACTGTCGTTTTTACGTGCAACATTGTATGAAACTGCTTCTAACAATTGTGGCACTAAGCTTAAACGAAGTTGACTACGCTCTTCACTCATTGGAAGCGCAAGATTTACAGGAGCTTTTTCGTTCGGCTCAACCATATATTGTTTCGCTTTGTCAGCGCTTGTTAATGAATATGTGATTGCTTCATATAAACCAGCACCTTCTAAGAAGCGACGTACTTTACGACGTTTCGTTTGTGCTGATGTTAATTTACCACGTGTCATCGTTCCAGAAGGTAATGTAACTGGAATGTGATCATACCCATACAGACGACCCACTTCTTCTACTAGGTCTTCTGAAATTGTAATATCAGGACGACGTGCTGGTACATTTACATGGAATGTTCCTTCTACTTCTGTGAATGGGAATTTCAAGTTTGTGAACATTGTACCCATTTCACTTGCAGAAATATCTGTACCTAATACACGGTTTACTTTTTCAGCCGTAACAGATACTGTACGCTCTTGTACTTGTAAGTTATCAGCTTCTACTACACCTTCAAGTGCTTCTCCGCCAGCATATTTCGCCATTAAAGCAGCTGCGTGTTGAATTGCTTCAAACGTACGTGTTGGATCAATTCCTTTTTCAAAACGTGCACTTGATTCACTGCGAAGACCTAAGTCTTTTGATGTACGGCGCACTGTTTGACCTGCAAAGTATGCAGACTCGATTAAAACGTTTACCGTCTCATTTGTAACTTCAGAATCAGCTCCGCCCATTACACCAGCAACCGCTAAAGCTTTTGTGCCGTTTGTAATTACAAGATGATGTTCTTGTAACGTACGCTCTTGATCATCTAACGTTTCAATTTTTTCGCCTTCTTTTGCAAGACGAACAACGATTTCTTTTGAACCTAATTTATCGTAATCGAATGCATGTAACGGTTGACCGTATTCCATTAAAATGTAGTTTGTAATATCAACTACATTGCTAATTGGACGAATGCCAGCTGCCATAAGGCGCGTTTGCATCCACATTGGTGATGGACCAATCTTTACGTTCTTCACCATTTTTGCAATATATAATGGGTTTTCTTCTTTCGCTTCTACACTTACAGAAATGTAGTCAGAAGTTTTTTCTGCTGTTTCTTGTAAGTCGATAGCTGGAAGTTTTACTTCACGGCCGTAAATAGCAGCTACTTCATATGCAACACCTAACATGTTTAAGCAATCTGCACGGTTTGGTGTTAAACCAAGCTCAAGTACTTCATCATGTAAGTTTAAAATTTCAAGTGCATCTGCACCAACTTCAGCGTCACTTGGGAAGATGAAGATACCATCTGCGTATTCTTTTGAAACTAACTTTCCATCAATGCCAAGCTCTTGAAGAGCACAAACCATACCATGAGAAGCTTCACCGCGTAGTTTTGCTTTTTTAATTTTGAAGTTACCAGGAAGTACAGCGCCAACTTTTGCAACTGGTACTTTTAAACCTTTTGCAATGTTAGCAGCACCACAAATAATTTGAACTGGTTCTTCTTCACCGATATCGATTAAGCATTTGCTTAACTTATCAGCTTCTGGGTGTTTTTCACACTCTAATACGTGACCAACTACAACACCTTTTACACCTTTATTTAATACTTCAACACCTTCTACTTCAATACCACTTTTCGTGATTTTGTCTGCTAGTTCTTGTGCTGTTACATCTTTAATATCTACATACTCTTGTAACCAACGATATGATACGAACATATTTATCCTCTCCTTCCCTTACGCTCGTTTGAATTGTTGTAAGAAACGTACGTCATTTGTATAGAAATGACGAATGTCATCTACGCCGTATTTCAACATTGCGATACGTTCTGCGCCCATACCGAATGCGAAACCTTGATATTCTTTTGAATCATAACCAGCCATTTCAAGTACGTTCGGGTGAACCATACCTGCGCCTAAAATTTCAATCCAGCCAGTTCCTTTACAAGTGCCACAACCTTTACCGTGACACATCATACACGAAATATCCATCTCTACAGATGGCTCTGTGAATGGGAAGAAACTTGGACGAAGACGGATTTCACGGTCTTCACCGAACATCTTTTTCACGAATACTTGCAGTGTACCTTTTAAGTCACTCATACGAATGTTTTTATCAATTACAAGACCTTCAATTTGCATGAATTGGTGTGAATGCGTCGCATCATCGTCATCGCGGCGATACACTTTACCAGGACAAATAATTTTGATTGGGCCTTTTTCTTTGTTATTTTCCATCGTGCGTGCTTGCACAGAAGATGTATGCGTACGTAGTAACGTTTCTTCTGTAATGTAGAATGTATCTTGCATATCACGCGCTGGATGATCTTTCGGTAAGTTTAATGCTTCGAAGTTGTAGTAGTCTTTTTCTACTTCTGTTCCTTCAGCTACTTCGTAACCCATACCGATGAATACATCTTCAATTTGTTCAACAACAGCTGTTAACGGATGGTGACAACCTGTTTCAACAGGACGACCTGGCAAGGTAACATCAATTGTTTCAGTAGCTAATTTCGCTTCAATTACTGCTTTTTCTAAGTTACCAATTTTGTCATCTAAACGCGTTTGAATCGCTTCACGTACTTCATTTACTAATGCTCCCATACGTGGACGCTCTTCCGCTGATAATTTTCCCATGCCGCGTAATACTTCTGTAATTGGGCCTTTTTTCCCTAAATACGCTACGCGTACGTCATTTAAGCCCTTTAGCTCTTTCGCTTCTTCAATAAGCTCTAACGCTTTTTGCTTTAGCTCTTTTAAACGTGCTTCCATTTGGAACCCTCCTAATTTTAAAAATAAAAAAACCTCGCTCCCAAAAAGGGACGAGGTAAATTCGCGGTACCACCCTAAATTGACAGAACAAGTCTGCCCACTCATTAGTTATAACGATCAATTCTGACCGGAACGCCTTTACATATACATGGTCCTGGCGTCAACTCCAGAGGTGAATTCACTTCCGTCTACCATAAGAATGCTTTCAGTCTACGGCATTCTCTCCCTATATGGCGATTTTGTCAGCTACTCTTCTCTATCAACGTTTTTCGTTATTTAACTTTTATTATATGTTCATTACGAACATGTACTTCAACTTATTATAAGAAGTTTTTTATTTGTTCGCAACCGGGCTTTGTAAATAATACGTTAAAATCCCTGCTGCAACCGCAACATTTAATGATTCTGCCCCGCCATAAATCGGAATATACAAGTTTTGATCCGTTTTCGCAAGAATTTCTTGGCGTACGCCGCTTCCTTCATTCCCTACAATTAATGCAAAACTTCCGGCTGGTGTTACTTCACCGTAAGGAGCTCCATTTTCAAGAGCTGTTCCATATACAGGAACACTATTTTCTTTTAACTTGTCTACCCATTCTTCTAAATTCCCTTTTACAATCGGTAAGTGGAAAATAGAACCTTGTGTAGAGCGCAGTACTTTACTATTGTAAACATCAACACAACCTTCTCCAAGCACAACGGCATGAATACCAGCTGCATCAGCTGTACGAATAATCGTTCCTAAATTACCTGGGTCTTGAAGGCCGTCTAATAAAAGAAATTTCCCATCAGTAAGAGCTACTTCTTTCTCATGCTTTTCACAGACAGCAAATACACCTTGTGTCGTTTCTGTTTCACGAAGTATTTTTACAATCGCTTCAGGCACGATATACATTTCAACATCATTCACTGTCCAATCTTTCGGAAGGTCTGTTTGATCTGAAACGATAAGTTCTGTTACAACTCCTGCCTTTAAAGCTTCCTCCACTAAGTGGAATCCTTCAACAAAGAACAACCCTTTTTTATCGCGTTCTTTTTTCGTTTGCAGCTTTTTCCACTGCTTCACACGCGGATTTTGTACTGAATCAATGTTTTTCATAATATGTATTTCCCTCTCTTCTTGTCTTATCATTATAGCCTATTTTTCATACATATTTACATAAAAAAGAACAAAAACTAACGTCAGTTTCAATTCTGAAGAAGAGGTGAAAGCAATGAGTTTTAATTTACGTGGTGCTGTATTAGCAAATGTATCTGGAAATTCACAAGATCAATTACAAGAAACGATTGTCGATGCAATTCAAAGCGGTGAAGAAAAAATGCTTCCAGGTCTTGGTGTTTTATTCGAAGTCATTTGGAAAAACGCTGATGAAAATGAAAAGCACGAAATGTTAGAAACACTAGAACAAGGATTAAAAAAATAAACAATAAAAGGTCACCTTAGAAAAAACTAAGGTGACCTTTTATGTCTATAAAATTTTTCTTCTCCTAAACATTTCTACTTTACTAACGCTGATTGATGGAGTACAATGTTCAAAATACATTTAAACCGATCGATTTTTCTTCATATACATCATTAGATAAAAGGAGTGAATGTTTTATGCAACGTATTACGCTTGAACAAGTTTTTAAACACCACATTACCCAAAAATATGTGAACCGTTCTGGAATGGTCCACGCGATTGCTGTCGCTTACCATGCGTTTCACTTAGCCAAAAAGCATCACGCCTCAGTCGATGCTGCGACAAAAGCCGGTTTCCTTCACGATATCGGACATCATACATGGTACACAGGCGGCGAATGGGACTATGACTTATATAAAAAGAATGATATACATGCAATTAAAGGAGCGGAAAGAGCTCATAAGTTATTAATCCGATTAGGCGAACATCCGAAGCAAGCCAAAGAAATTTCTGTTGCAATTCTATTGCATACTGATTCTTTCCTAGTAGAACAATCACTTGAAAGAACACCTCTACAAAACACTATTAAGTGGGCAGATGAAGCAGACGAAGAACCAGGCGGCGCACACCACTATCGAACTATCTCTTATGAAAAAGCACTAAAAGCAATTCAGCAGTTAGATCGATTGGTAGAGCGTGAATTGCAAATAGAGCAATCAAAATCAAATAACAAGGCAGAACATAGTTATCAATGAGAAAGAGGCATCACTATAGGGTGATACCTCTTTTATTATTTTATGGAAAATACACCTTTATATGTAATATTTAAATGTTACATATAAAAATAAAACACTTTATAATTAAATATATAAATATAAAGAGGTGATTCTACATATGCAACCCACTACACAACTTCCTTATGAACAGAAATACTCTATGTCATGGGGACAATTCATTAGCTCCGTTTTATTTGCTTTTTTCGGAACTGGACTCATTACTGTGTTCCTCGCAATGCCCTTAACAATTTATACAGCCGGACTCGAAAATAAAAAACAAATTGCCCTGTATGAATCTATTGCAAATACTGCAAGTATCGGATTACAACTAACCGTGTTGTTATTCTTCATTTTTAAATTCGAACCCGCAAAAAATTTACTATTAAAATCTTTTAATTTTAAAGCACTGAAAGAATGGCGCACATACTTATACTTACTTCTTTTCTTCGCTATAAGCATCGTGCTCAATTATATCTTTTTAAAATATGTGTTCCAAGACGCAACAAAGCAACAAGCTTCTGCACTAAACTTAGGCGTATTTGAACAGTATCAAATATTATTACTTATCGGCTTTGCGATACTCACCCCAATTTTTGAAGAACTTATTTTCCGTGGTTTTTTACTCCACTTTTTCTCTGAACGCTTTCCATTTTGGATTGCAGCAGTCTTAACAAGTTTCTTCTTTGGTATCGCTCATACATACTCACTCGGAGTAATGGTAATTACTTTCTTCACGGGATTATTAATGGCTATTTTATGCAAGAAAACAAAATCCATTATTCCAGCTATGTTATTTCATATTATGAATAATATGTTAGCATTCTTAAGTTAAAAAGAGGTATCATCGCGATACCTCTTTTTACTCTTTTATAACAACTTCAAACTCTTCTTCCGTTAGCACTTTTCGATAATTCGTTTTCTTTTCTCCTTCTTCACCAGAAGTTAGGACAGGCGTCAGTATAATTTTTGTTACACTATCCTCTAGCTTTTCAAATCGCCAATAACTATTTTTCGATTTTATTAATAATATCCAAAATAAACCTCATGTAGTAAAATATAACTTAATTCACATAAAAGAGTTTACATATGTTCAGTATTATTTGGATGCTTTTTACGCCACTTCTCTTACTATGCGGGATTGCTGGTGGTATTTTTTAATGGTAACAGAAATTAAACATCGGAAATTACTTGTTACCTTAATGGGGATTATTTGCTTTTCATTCGTTATAATGCCTTTTACTTTTTTTAAACAAAGGTATCAATGGAGAGAACGTTCTCCACATTCCACCTGTCCTATATTGGATGCTTTTCTCTCTAGCTGGTTTATTAGCAGGATTGAATGGGGTACATTCAAAAATTAAGAGTATACGCAACATGGGACTCATTATTTTCTCAATAGGACTGTTTGCAGCTATTGTCCATGCCTGATTCATATTTTATTCATTAAGGAGTTATTACATATGGAATCTACTGGTTTATTTATTTGGCTTATCTTAGCCCCTATTTTGTTATTATGTGAAGGCATCGTTGGCATTTATTTAATTGCTGCCGGAATTAAATATCGAAAATCACTTATCGTTATAACTGGTTTAATTAGCATATCACTTATCGTTGTTCCTATCATTTGTATAGGTTATGGAATAGATTTAGAGGGAATGGTTCCAATTTCGGGAACTTTATATTGGTGCTTCTTCTCATTAGCTGGACTAGTAGCTATTATAAGTGGCAGACAAATATCAAGTATTCGTTCTATGGGGACGATTTTGGTTATAACAGGATTATGCTCTGTAACTAGTTATCATCTTTTATATCTAACTACATAAAAAACACAAAAAAGCAGGGAAATTAATTCCCTGCTTTTCTATTTGGTTTATTGCCTGATGGCAAGAAGAACGATAACACCCAAGCAATACCTGCGAGTATTGTTGCAATTAAGAAGGCATCGTTAATACCGTTAATTGCAGATAGCTTTGAGATTTGTCCGAATAATAGTTGCGTGCTCATCGCATCTCCCGCTTGAGCTGATCCAGCTAAAGCCGCTAAGCTTTGGCCCATACCATGTACTTTATCAACTAAAATTGGATTTGACGTTGTTAACATGTTGCCATAATCCGCTACGTGAGCAGTCGTTTGTTGCGTCATAAGTGTGATTAAGATCGCTGTTCCAATTGAACCAGCTACTTGTCTTGACGTATTTTGCGTTGCTGTACCGTGAGAAATTAATTTCATCGGCAGCGCGTTCATACCAGCTGTCATAATTGGCATCATAATGAATGACATACCAATTGAACGTATAATATAATCCGTCATAATAACGCTATACGGTGTATCCATCGATAATTTTGTAAATTCATATGTCGCATAAGTTGTAATTGCCAATCCAATTATCGCTAATGGACGAATGCCATATTTATCGAATAATTTACCTGCTACTGGTCCCATGATCCCCATAATTAATGATCCTGGAAGAAGTAGTAAACCAGATTCAATTGGCGTAAAGCCACGAATATTTTGTAGATATACTGGAAGTAATAACATACCTCCGAATAATGCCATCGTTACGATTGCGTTAATTACTAAAGTAAAAGTAAATACTGGATATTTAAACACTTGTAAATCAAGCATTTTATTGTCCGTTGTTAGCTCTCTCCAAATAAATACTGCAATACCTACTACACCAATGATAAGTGATATCACAACCTCTGCACTAGTCCAGCTATTATTTCCCGCTTCACTAAATCCATACAATAAGCTACCTAGTCCAATACTTGAACTAATAACACCGAATACATCTAGCTTTGTGTTAGATACCGGCTGAGCTAGTGTAAAGAATTTTAAAGATAGGAAAGTAATAATTAAACCAATCACAAACATTCCGTAGAACATTAAGTTCCAGCTATAGTTTTCAATTACCCATCCTGTTACAGTTGGTCCGATAGCTGGTGCTAAAATCATCGCTACCCCTAGTAATCCCATAGCTGCTCCTCGCTTATGAGGCGGGAATAATGTCATGAAAATATTCATACCAACCGGCATTAAAATACCCGCTCCAACCGCTTGAATCACTCGGCCCGTCATCATCATTGTAAAGTTTCCTGAAGTAGCACAAATGATAGATCCTACCGTGAAGAATAACATTGCCGCTACGAACAATTTACGATACGTAAATCGTGAAACTAAAAAGGCACTAATCGGTACTAAAATACCATTTACGAGCATGAAGCCTGTAATTAACCATTGTGCTGTTGAAGTTGATACATTAAATTCATTCATTAACGGAGGCAATGCAACGTTAATGATCGTTTGGTTTAAAATAGAAACGAACATCCCGAGAATTAATACTGTTACAACTGCTTTTACGTTCACATTCTCTATAGGCATAGACGTTTGTTTTTTCGGCATTTCTTTTTCTTGTTTTACTTCTTCTTGCTTACCTGTTTCTAACTCAACTACATTAGAAATTTCTGTTTCTTGCTTTCGTTCAATTTCTTTTTCTTCTGTTTCTACCTTACTTACTTCTATTTTACTTACGGCTGGGACTTGTTCTTCTCCCACGTTCGTTTTTTTCTTTCGTAAAAGACGATTTACAAGGAA
>Ga0209595_100184_pt1 | contig 21217 bp, 25 predicted proteins | sample Porto_4metaG_FD_187427 | JGI IMG/M metagenome (GOLD analysis project Ga0209595, IMG submission 187427) | Marine algal microbial communities from Porto, Portugal - Porto_4 metaG (SPAdes) (version 2) | ecosystem: Host-associated > Algae > Red algae > Unclassified | place: Portugal: Porto...
ATTGAATTATAAAATCTCTAATTTCTTGAGTCAAACGAATCGATTTAGGTTTGTTGGCTTGTCTTTGATTATATTTCTTTTGGGCTAAGTCAATTTTATATTCACCACTTCTTTGGTCTGAATTTCGCTGCAATTCTCTTGAAATAGTAGATTTGTGAACTCCAATACTTTTGGCTATTTCTGTAAAACTATTTCCTTGCTTTTGCAAATGGTAGATTTCATATCTTTGATGTAATTCCAAATGAGCCATTATTTTTAAGTTTTAGCGACCTAAAAATATAACCTTTTTAGTACTTTTCACACTTTTTCATTTTGCCTAGGCAAAATGAAAAAGTGTGAAGAGTTTTTTTATAACAGCTAAAGCTGTTGCGTTTATAACTTGAATCTAAGAAATTATTTAATTGTGTATCTATTATTAATCAAACAATTTTTTAGAACTAAAACAGTCGTACTCACTACAGGAATACTTATGGTTTTAGGAATTTTAAGTATAGGTAACAGGTAAACAGCTTCTTGTTCAAAAACAAGCAATTATTGCTAAAATGACTGAGCAACAACAAAAACATATACAAACACAAACCAGTCTTCATAAAGAAGATTTAGGCTTATTATTGTACTATTTAATAATGATGTAAATCCTTTAGAAGGAATTTCCATAGGTCAAAGTGATTTGAATTCATATATTCAAAATGTAACTATTTTAAATCTTGAAGGGCAAAAGTACGATACCGATTTAGTAAACCCAATGCGATTACATGTAGGGAACTTAGATGTTAGTTTTCTCATTATTTTTCTTTTCCCTCTAGTTATTATTGCATTAATATTTAATGTTTTGTCGGAAGAAGAGGAAAAAGGTACTTGGAAAATGATCACTATTCAAGGGCAATCTTCTTTTAATTTTTTATTAAAGAAATTAGCTATAAGAGTGTGCTTTGTATTTGCGGTCCTAGGATTACTATTTTTAGTAACTAAATTCATTTTAGGCATTCCTTTCACTAATCAATTTTTATACATAATAATTATTAGTTATTTATTTATATATCTTATTCTGGTTTGCACTGAGCTTTTTTATTATTTCTTTAAAAAAGTCATCGAATACCAATGCCATTGTGTTACTAATTAGTTGGTTGGTGTTAGTTGTTTTTTTACCTGTTTTAGTAAATAATTATGTGACTAATAAACACCCTATTAGAGAAGCCTTTACTATGACTATAAAACAACGCGATGAATACCATAAAAAATGGGATACGGATAAAAAAGAAACCATTGAAAAATTTTACAAGCATTATCCTCAATTTTATACTTATGATGTAAAAGAGGAAGGGTTTTCATGGTTATGGTATTATGCCATGCAACAAATGGGAGATGATGGTTCAAAACAGGAGCGTGAAGCTATGTATAAAAAAATTAAAAAGAGAGAGTCATTAAGTATTCAAATCGCACAGTTTTTCCCACCATTACAAGTGCAATTATCCATGAATGCCATAGCAAATACGAGTTTAACGGATCAGATAAATTTTTTAAACGCTACAACGGAATTTCATGAAGAACTTCGTTTACAGTTTTATCCCAAAATATTTGATAATAAACCTGCCAATACTATAGATTGGAGCACCTATAAGCCATCATTTTATAAGCCGAAATCAGCATGTAGCTTGATGAATAATATATTTTATATGCCACTAATTATTTTGATTTTATTGGGTTGTGGGGTATTTAAATTATTAAAGGATTAATATAATTAAATTTAAGACGAAATGTTAGGAAGTATTTTACTTCCCAATACAGAAACTAGAAAATATATTTCCTAATAACTCGTCATTAGTAACTTCCCCAGTAATGCTTCCTAAGTGAAACAAAGCCTCACGAAGATCGATTGCTAGCAAGTCGCCAGATAAATCAGATTGCATACCTGCTTGGACATTTTGAATTTCTTCTAAAGATTTAATTAATGAATCGTAATGGCGCGAATTAGTTACAATAGTTTCATCATTTCTGAGCGAACCATCATTAATAAAACTTAAAAGTCTATCCGTTAATTGTTCAATACCCGATTTTTGTTTAGCAGAAATAAAAATCAGCTCTGGAATTTCGGAATTTAATTGTTGCTGTTGTACATCGTTTAATAAATCCGCTTTATTACCAATGACTATTAATGGTTTTAGAGGGTGTTGGTTTTTTATTTGAGCAATTTCATTTTTAAATAAATTGATCGTATCAACAATCAGCTGAGAGCTATCTACCAAATAAATAATTACTTGTGCTTGGCTAATTTTTTCAAATGTTTTTTCAATACCTATAGATTCTATTTTGTCTTTAGTTTCTCTAATTCCTGCAGTATCAATAAAACGAAAACGCATACCACTAATACTAATTTCGTCCTCGACTGTATCGCGCGTTGTTCCAGCAATTTCCGAAACAATAGCACGCTCTTCGTTTAATAATGTATTGAGTAGGGTGGATTTACCTACATTAGGAGCACCTACTATGGATACAGGAATACCATGTTTAATTACATTTCCTAAAGCAAAAGAATCAATAAGGCGTTTTAAGATAATTTCTATTTTGGACAGTAAAGTAATAAACTGCGTACGATCGGCAAATTCTACATCTTCCTCAGAAAAATCCAACTCCAATTCTAATAACGAAGCAAAATTGAGCAGTTGATCACGAAGGTGTTTTATTTCATTACTAAAACCGCCACGCATTTGTTGGATTGCAATTTTATGAGCGGCCTCACTATCACTAGCAATTAAATCGGCAACAGCTTCTGCCTGGCTTAAGTCCATCTTAGCATTTAAAAAAGCACGGAGTGTAAACTCACCAGCTTCAGCCATACGACATCCTTTGCGTAGTAGTAATTGTAATATTTCTTGTTGAATGTATGAACTTCCGTGGCAATTGATTTCGATTACGTCCTCTCCAGTATAGGAGCGAGGGTTTTTAAAAAGAGAAACTAATACTTCATCCAAAACTTTATGACCGTCAGTAATATGTCCTAAATGGATAGTATGTGAGCCTTGGGTTAGAATACTTTTTTTGCTCTTAGCAGAAAAAATAGTATTAACTATTGAAAAAGCTTTTGGCCCTGAAACACGAATAATTGCTACAGCTCCAGCTCCCGTAGCAGAGGCTAAAGCTGTAATCGTATCATTAGTTTGTACAATCATATGATAAAGATAATTACGAATTCTGAATTGAGAATTACGAAATAAGAATTTTTAACTATTTAAATCAATCACTTCAGTATATATTATAAAATAAAACAAGGCTAGCTAAAATAATTAGCTAGCCTTGTTTATTTAATCAAATAAATTTAATTATAGTTTTACCCTCCATCCAAAATAATCTTCAGATAAGTTATATTGAATATTAGTCAAGGATTTTTTAAAATGTTGTGCATAGCCATCGGCTAAAACAGGTACATTATAGTGCTTATCTTTGTAACCAATGCCTTTAATTACACTTACAACAGCTGCGGTTCCTGCTCCAAAAACTTCTTTTAAACTTCCATTTTCGGAAGCTTCTATAATTTCAGAAACTTTAATATTCCTTACATCTACATCGAAGCCCTCTTTTCTAGCTAAATCCAAAATACTTTTACGTGTAATACCATCAAGTATGCGTTCGCTTGTTGGAGCTGTAAGTAAAGTATCATTAATTCTAAAAAACACATTCATTGTACCTGCTTCTTCTACATATTCGTGTGAGCTAGAATCGGTCCAAATAATTTGTTGATATCCTTTTTCAATGGCTAAGTTAGTAGGATAAAATTGCGCAGCGTAATTACCCGCTGCCTTTGCATATCCTATACCACCACTAGCAGATCTTGAAAAGAAATCAGCAATCAGCACGTCTACTTCGCCACCATAATACGATTGTGCTGGCGAGCAAATAATATAAAAAGTATATGAATTTGATTCGGAAGCCATAACACTAGCTTCTGTAGCAATTACAAAAGGACGGATATATAATGAATTTCCCATTCCAGGTTTAATCCATTCGCTATCTATTTCCAATAATTTGGCTAGACCTGTTTTAAAGTATTCTTCAGGAAATGCAGGCATTGCTAAACGTTCAGCAGATTTATTAATGCGCTTAAAATTCTCGTCTGGACGGAATAAAAAAGTGTCTCCATCTGCATCTCTATAAGCCTTCATACCTTCAAAAATAGCTTGTCCATAATGAAATACTCTGGCCGAAGGATCTAATTGTATAGGTCCATAAGGAGTGATTTCAGGTTGTTGCCATTTACCATTTTCATAATGACAGACGAACATATGATCAGTAAAAATTTTACCAAAATTAATATTCTTAAAATCTACTCCATCAATTCTACTAGAAATAGCTTTGGTGATTTTTAATCCATTGGAAAGGGAGGTTTCCATGCTCATTATTTTTACGGTTTATAATAAAGATAAAAATACCTAATATTTGTTAATATAATTAATGGTTTGTTCTCAAATTTATTAAAGAAGTACATTGTTGCTAATTTTGTAACAAAACTGTGATTTTTCGTTTTAAATTAGCAGATAATTAATAAAAGGAGTCCTTTACTTGTTTTTGTTTAGTATAAACTCCTATTTACTAAAGATCCAAGACTTAAAATTGAGTTTATGAAACGCGAATTATTACAAACAGCAGATGGATCGGAGACCATACATCTTCCAGAAATTGATGAACAATACCATTCTAAACACGGAGCTTTACAAGAGTCGAAACATGTATTTATTAAAATGGGATTAAAACATGTTATTCCACGTATAAAGGAACTTAGTATTTTAGAAATTGGATTTGGAACGGGATTAAATGCATTATTAACTTTTTTTGAGGCAAAGGAAAATAATTTAAAAGTAGAGTATACCACAGTTGAAGCTTATCCAGTTATAGTTTCGGAATGGAGTGCTTTAAATTATGGGAAAATGATAGATCATAATAATGCACAACAAGTTTTTGAACAAATGCATTCTGTAGCTTGGGAGACAGCTATAAATTTATCCGATAATTTCATCATTCAGAAACAACAAAAAAAATTTGAGTCTATAACAGATAATAATACATATGACTTAATCTATTTTGATGCTTTTGGAGCTCGGGTTCAGCCAGAATTATGGACAGAAAGTATTTTTAATATTATGTACACAGCCATGAAAAAAGGAGGGGTTTTAGTAACATATGCAGCAAAAGGTAGCGCTAGACGCGCAATGCAAGCGGTGGGTTTTGAAGTAGAAAGGCTGGAAGGGCCTCCTGGAAAGCGAGAAATGTTAAGAGCAACAAAGTAATTACAGTAAGTTATTACTAATAAATTAGACTCAACATATACTATAAAACAAAAAAATGAAAATAATTTCAATAGTTATATTCTCGATTTTTCAATTAGTAGGATGTTCCAACGTTTCCAAACAGAAAAATACAGCAAGTATTTTACTACCACCTGTACAAACACAACGTGAAGATGGTTTAAAAAGTGCTTATTTTGGAAGTGGTTGTTTTTGGTGTGTAGAGGCGGTTTTCGAAAGCGTAATTGGTGTAAAGGAAGCTATTTCAGGTTATGCCGGTGGTTTAACAAAAAATCCAACCTACAAGCAAGTGGGCTCTGGTAACACAGGACATGCTGAAGTTGTTAAAGTTATTTACAATCCAGAAAAAATAAGTTTTGAAACATTACTAAAAGTGTATTATGGTTCACAAAACCCTACAACATACGGACAAGCACCCGATTTTGGTTCGGCTTACAGATCTGTTATCTTCTATCAAAATCAATTAGAAAAAGAGCTTGTTGAAGCTTACAAAATTAAAGCACAAGCTACTTATGATAAAAAAGTGCGTACTGAAATTTTACCTTTTCAGGTTTTTTGGAAAGCAGAAGCTTACCATCAAGATTATGAGCGTTTAAATCCTAATTACCCTTATGTAGTAAAAGTTTCAAAACCTCGTTTGGAACGTTTTAAGAAAAAATTTCCAGAGTTAATTAAAAAATAAACAGTCTCATTTCGTTCATAAAATAAGTTTTTAGCGTTATTTTGGATTTAATTTGATAAAGCTACTTTAATAACAACCTTCAATACCTCTTTAGATTTTTCGATTTGTATGCATGGGGCATGTACATCAGTTTGAAAAAAGACAGCGAAATGATTTTCGGAAACCTTAATTTTTTCTCCTACACCTTTATAAAAAGTAACATCATTATCGGGTAAATCTTCTAAAATAGATTGATTATTTAAAGGGCTTACACCAATATATTCTTCACCACGGATTATGTATTGGATATCTACATATTTTTCATGAGCTTCTAACCTACATTCGGATTCAGGTTTTGAATTATAGCTTTGCAAAATGGCAAAAATTTCTTTTCCTTTAATTGTATAATTTCCTTTTTCTAGTTTTGTAAAATCAGTTTCTTGAATGTATTTTAATCCCAATGCTAAATTAGAATCGATGTTTGTATATAAATTGATATTATTAATGTGGTCTAAAATCATAGTGTTAAATTATGCTATTGTGGCAAGATACTATGAACTCGTTTAAATTTTTTTGATTGAAGCGAAAAATAGAGATTTTTTGCTTAATTGAAATCATTTTATAGTTGCATAGCATCGCTACGTAACAAAAAAATGATAAAAAGTGAGTGAAAAAGATCATTTTGCAGCCAATTAAAAAAAAATTAAACGAGTTCTATACTCCAAAATCAATTAAAAAAATAATTTCAGTAAAACTTAAATACTTCATAAATATTGCAGATTTTGTTGCAGATCCTTGTTTCTCAAAAATTAATAAATCCAAAACTAAACTTATATAATGCTACAATAAGTGCAGCAATAGTGCTTACCGATAAACATATTACAATAACCTTTATTAAAGTATCGAAAAGAGAAGAGTTGGTTAAAAGTAAAATTAAACTAGATAAAAGGGAAAATTCCAAAAATTAGTACTAATTTGTAAATTAAATATGCTTTTGGTAATACCAGCAGTAACTATTGTTACAGCTGTTTGGATCGTAAGCATAGTTCCAAAAGTAGCTCCAGCTTTAGTAGATTGTACCAAGTGAAAAACTCCAATAGCAGCAACAGCAAATAGTAAACCAGAACCTAACTTTAGCAATGCAATTTTTATTAAAAACAAATTTAGTTGGTTGTTGCTTTTATGCTTTGTAAGAGTAGCTTTTTAGCTCTAAGTAATTTTACTTTAACATTGCTCATCGGCTCATCAAGTTCGGTAGCCATTTCTTTGTAACTCATTTCTTGAAAATACCTTAATTGAATCATTTCTTGATAATGAGGCTTCAATTGCTTTATAAGTTTTAGCAATTCAGCTAAATTCTGTTTGGTTATCATTAAATCTTCTGGAGTGGGAGCAAGGTCTAAAACGGTATTTGCCATTTCATTTTCCTGAGCTTCAGTAGCACTTTTGAGTTTGTTTTTTTGACTGCGAATCTCGTCTATATGTGTGTTTTTTGAAATTGCTAAAAGCCAGCTTTTAAAACTGTATTCGCTTTTAAAACTATCAATTTTATCAAACGCTTTGGAAAAACTTTTAATGGTAATTTCTTCAGCTTCAAATTCACTTCCAGTTCGTTTTAATTGAAAAGTGTATACACTATTCCAATAAGAATCTAATAGGTAACTAAATGAGGTTTGCTGCCCTAATTTAGCATTTTCGATATGTTTAAGAAGTAGATGGCTATTTGGTTTCAACTTACTTTTTTGAAAAAATGCTACTCGTAAAAATAGGGATTTGTATAAACATATAAATTACTTCCATTAAAGGAAATATATAAAATGGTTTAATATCACGGAGTTTAATTGCTGTTTTTGCCATTACAAAACCTACTACTAAATATCGAATGCCTACGGCACTATAAATTAGAATATTTGGTGAAAAAAATAAATTAGATAACAATAAGATAAAAAATAAAAAATGGGAAATAGTAAAAATGTTTAAATTGAATTTATTCCAAAATGAATATTTTTTGCGGATACTTTTTTGCGAAACTTTAGATGTTATCCATTCGCTTAACGAATTAGGAGATTTTATTTGAGTTGAATTTTCTTTACAGGTTGCAATTACTATATTTTTAGAAGTTCCATTTTGTTTTAAAAATAAATCTTCGGCACCTTCATGTAAAGACATATGCTTTGAATAGCCATTTTTTTCGAAAAACAAAGATTTCCTGTATCCAAAATTAGACTTTGAAGCAGCATAAGGTTTTGTAATAATTCCAGTACCGTAGTTTTGAATAGCAGCTATAATTTCAGCAAAACGAACTAATAGATTTAGAAAGTCACCTTTTTTTTCAAAATAATTATACCCAGTAATAATTTGAGTATTATTTTTCAAAAGGCTTGAGTTAACAGTAATCCAATCTTCTGAATCAAATAATGCTGAGGTTGTAGTAAATAAAAGGATATCGTGTGTTGCTTTTTTTACACCAAGTGTAAGTGCATATTTTCGACTCCCCCAAAAAGCTTCATTATTTTCAACATTAACAACATGTACGTTGTCGTTTTTTTTTTGAAAATCTTCAAAAATATATCGTGTTTCGTCTGAAGAAGCATTGTTAACCAATACTAATTCGAAGTTAGTATGTGTTTGTTTATTAAATTGAGCTAAAAAATGAGGTAATATTTTAGCATTGTTTTTGGAATATACGATTACGGACACAGGTGTGTGTGTATCATTTTCCAGCGTAGGGTGTTTTAAAAAACTAAATTTAGAAAACACCAAATAGTACAAACAGTGAATAGCTGTAACAGCAATAAAGCTATACAGTAATATGGATAACAGCATTTATAAATTAGTTAGTGTGTTGGACATCGTTACAGTCTCCGTATTGGTCTGGAGTTTTTCCACACAAAGAACAAGACTCACCGTCTTTATTTAAAAAGGGGCTTTGACTAGCACAAGTACCTGCAAATTTACCGTCTTTTTTGGCCCATATTTTTATTGCGATACCGGCAAAAGCTAAACCTAAAAGACCAATGGTAATTAAAACTAATTTCATAACGAGTGAATTGGAAAGTAAAATTACGAATTGAATTGATTTAAATAACTATTGTGTGCATTTTTTTGTTAAGCAATTACTCCCGAACCAATAAGTTCATCATTTATATACCAGGCAGCAAATTGACCTTCTTGAATAGCAGATTGAGATTCAGAGAACTGTATTTCAAGTCCATCTTTAAAAGCAGTAATCGTGGCAGAAGTTAAATCTTGTCGATATCTAATCCGAGCTTTCACGTCCATGGATTCACCCAGTTCTAAAGCGAGATCTTTACGTACCCAGTGTGCTTCATTTTTAGAAATAAAAAGCCCTTTTCTATACAATCCAGGATGTGTTTTTCCTTGACCAACATATATAGTATTTGTTGTAACATCCGTTTCGATAACAAATAAAGGAAGTGGAGTACCTCCTACCGAAAGTCCTTTACGCTGTCCTTTTGTAAAATAGTGTGCTCCAATATGTTCTCCTACTTTTTTTCCATCCGTAGGTTGATATACTAAATTTTTTAAAGACTTTTCGTCAAAACCTTCATAAATAGAGTGGGTAGTATCAATTTCAATAATAGCTCCTGTTTTAGGTTTTAGCTGTTGCTGAAGAAAATCAGGAAGCCTAACTTTTCCAATAAAGCACAATCCTTGGGAGTCTTTTTTATCTGCGGTAATTAAATCTTGGGAAGCTGCAATTTCTCTTACTTTAGGCTTTAATAACTGGCCAATAGGAAAAAGTGTTTTCGCTAATTGCTCTTGTGATAATTGACATAAAAAATAGGATTGATCTTTATTGGGATCTACTCCCGATAATAAATGGTGTGTTTCCTCTCCATTTATTAGGGTTGTTTTTTTTCTGCAATAATGACCTGTAGCTACAAAATCAGCACCTAATTCAAGAGCGATTTTCATAAATACATCAAATTTAATTTCACGATTACAAAGCACATCAGGATTTGGAGTTCGTCCTTTTTTATATTCGGCAAACATATAATCTACAATGCGCTCTTTATACTGCTCGCTTAAATCTACAGTTTGAAAAGGGATGCCTAATTTTTCGGCTACTAAAAGGGCATCATTACTATCATCTAGCCAAGGGCATTCATCAGAAATGGTTACAGAATCATCGTGCCAGTTTTTCATAAACAAGCCAATAACATCATATCCTTGTTCTTTTAAAAGATAAGCTGCCACACTAGAATCTACACCTCCTGAAAGTCCTACAACTACACGTTTCATAACTTAAAAATAAGGGTGCAAAAGTACAATTTATCTAAGGAATATAAAATGCTTTAAAACTGTTTTTGCCTTACTAGAGTACCCCCTTCATAATACTTCCAAAGACCTGTTTTTTTATTTTTATGGTAATTTCCGTCAATAGTTAACTCTCCTTTTCCATTAAAAAATTTATTGGAACCTTGCAGGATATTGTTTTTGTATGTGAATTCTTTAATCAGAACACCTTTTAAGGAATACACTAATTGTTTGCCTTCTTTTTTGCCATTTATAAATTCGGTAGTTTCCGAGATTTGTTTGTTTTCGTAATAAGAAGTTCTAGTTCCCTCTAAAACGTCATTTTTGTAATTTTCAATCATCATAATATTACCACTTCTATTATGGTAGTACTCCCAAGTTCCTTCACGATTTCGATCAATAAGTTTTCCTTGACTTATTTTTTTTCCTCGTTGAGAGTAATAGGCAATATCAGCAACTTTTCCATTATCAGAAAACTTTTTAATTGCCGAGGGTTGATTGGGAAAGCCTTTGGTGTAATATTTAAATTCCCCAATTTCTACCCCATGATCAAAATTTCCTGTGTAGCGCACTTGTTCAGTGTTTTTGAAATTTTTTTTCCAAGGTCCATGTCTCGTACCATCATCATGGTACTGATTTACCTGAGAAAAAGCACATTTTGACAATGTGAAAAGAATTACAAATAATAAATGTTTAACTTTTTTCATAAAACATACAACAAAATACACTGTTACCTTAGCATAATCAAGCAATTTAATAACAGAATTTTAAAAAAAATATTATGAAATTTACGAATTTTTTTTTGATACTAAGTTTATTATCAGCAACAACGGCTTTAGTTTCCTGTAATTAAGATAACAGTGTAAAGCAATAAGAAAACCGTATAAAATAAAAAGTTAAGGAGGTTGAGGGGAAAGTTAAAGCGGAAGCAAAGCCTATGACAATTGCGCAGTTTGCAGTGGGTAATCCTAACTATTCATCTTTAGTTACAGCCTTAATAGCAACTGATTTGGTTGGGGCAGTAAGTGACTCCAATGCAAATCTCACCGTTTTTTATTTTAAGCTTTTGCTTTTCTATTACCTTCAATTATTGATAAATCAAAGGATTTAAACTTTTTCAAGTATTCTTCAATAGTAGTACCATACCCATCGGCAAAAGCATTTTTGCCATAGCTACGTAAAAATTTTTTAACGGAACCAGGACCAGCTAAATGGGCTGCTGCTAAAATTCCAGATTCAGTTACCATAACTCCATTAATACATTTACCTTCAAACTTTTTAATATCCTTTCTTAAAATCCATTTATTGCGCGAAAGATTGGCAAGAAAAGCTTTTTCCTGCAATTCAGGATTTTTTAAAAATTTAGTAGGATTATAAATTCCAACTAATTCTAAAGTACCTTTTCCAAATTGATATTTACCAATATAACCAAAAGTGTTTACAACGGAATATTTTCCTTGGGATTCTTTAAAAGCCAAGGCTTCTTTAAATCCATTTAGGTTTTTTTCTAAAAAAGGGGTAAAGGTGGTTGTTTGTTTTTTTACATTTACTTCCTTCGAAGGATAAATGTGTGGTGATGATTCAAAATAGGGAATGTGTTTTAGGGGTTTTACATTTGATAAATGTGAGCTTGCTGTCCATTGTGCAAAAACTCCAATTACTAGCGGCAAGGCCGATACACGCATTACATTTTTTGTGAATACCAAATAGTATTTCTTTTTGTTAAGCAGTGCAAAGCTACTATACAATCCAAAAAGAATTGCAATCTTTGATTCAGAATTATATGAAGTGCAGGATAAATTCGTTAAAAGTACTATTTTAGTACAAAAAGCCTTAAAATTTTTAAGTATTCTAACCTTAAGTTTCAATAAAAAGGGTAAGATTAGTTTTTTACTATCGTAAAATACCTTGTTTATTTACCCAATTATGGTAGTTTTTACTGTTTCTATTATGCTGCTTTAATGAAGTTGCAAATTTATGGTACCCAATGTTTTTAATGTCGGCAACAAAATAATAGTAATCGTGTTTTTCGTAATTTAATACCGCATTAATAGCCGATATATCAGGCATTGCAATAGGTCCAGGCGGTAAACCCTTATTTTGATAGGTATTATATGGATGTTTTAATTTTAAATCTTTAAACAACACCCGTTTAATTAGTCGATCCCAATCATTAGTAGATTTTTTAATAGTGTAAATAACAGTAGGGTCTGCGTCTAGCTTAATTCCTTTTATTAAGCGATTCATATAAACTCCAGCAACACGAGGGCGTTCGTCTATTTTTACAGTTTCCTTATGTACAATAGATGCTAAAGTATACACTTCGTTTGGAGAAAGACCTATTTTTTTTGCTTTTGCTTTTCTAGAAGTATTCCAAAAATAATTATATTCAGTAAGCATTCGATTTCTAAAACCATCGGCTGAAGTATTCCAAAAAAACTCATAACTATTAGGAATATACATACTTAATGCTGTAGCATGTGTAAAGTTGTTTTTACTTAAAAATTGTTTGTTTTTAAAGGAAGTTAGAAGTTCCAAGCTATCTGCATCAATTTGTTGAGCAATGCGTCCAGCAAGGTTTTCTATACGTTCTTGATTGTTAAAACTTATTTTTATAGGCGTGTTTTTACTTCGTAGTGTAGTAATAATATCGTTGTTGCTATCTCCTTTTTTAAGGATATAATGTCCAGGCTTTATATACGAGTAATACGCTTTCTTTTTTGCTAACCAATCAAACGATTTAATATCCTTTATAAATGGTTTTAATTTTTTTAGTACATCCTGTGGGCTATCTTTTTTGCTAATATTTAGGGCAATACTATTACTACTAAAGTCAGTATTTGCGCCCAGTATAGTATTATATACATAATATGAGAAAATTCCACCAGCTACAATAGTAAGGGCAACAATAAAAAGTACTATTTTTTTAATATACATAAATATGCTGATATAAATTTTCGTTTTTAAATGCTCCATTAACTAGGGTCCAATCTTTACGTTGCCCTATATACTTAAAATCAGCTTTAGTAAACAAGTCTTGGCTTATTTTATTGTCTTCATTAATAGAGGCGTATAATTGGTGTAGGTGTAAATGTGATTTTCCGTATTTCATTATCAGCTGGAGCGCTTCTTTCCCATAACCTTTACTGCGTTGTTTTTGATCAATAATTAAAATTCCAATACCAGCTCTTCTAAACAAAGGATTAAAATCATATAAATCAATTAGCCCAATTACTTCTGCCTTATTAGTACATATAACCAAGCGCAATTGTTTGGCTTCATAAATATCCAAATGGGCATTTTCTAAATACTGTTTAATTAAAAAACGAGAGTACGGGCTTTGTGTATTGCTTACTTCCCATATACGCTCATCATTTTCTACTTTGTAAATAAACTCAAGATCTTCAGGCTCCAGAGCACGTAAATAAATAGCTACTCCTTTTAATGTTACCATTCTATTTCGCCTTTAAATACTTTTTTTGCAGGTCCCTCTAAGTATACATTTTCGTACCCTTTAGACGTTTTGTTAAAGCTAATAGTTAAATTACCTCCTTGCGTTTTTATAGCTATTTTTTCAGCAGTAGTTTTACCAGCAACATGCATGGCAATAGCAACAGCAGTTACACCTGTTCCGCAGGATAGTGTTTCGTCTTCTACACCGCGCTCGTAAGTTCGAACGCTAAAAGAGTCCGCAGTATGTTGTTCTACAAAATTAACGTTGGTTCCTAACTCAAAATAAGGAGCTCCATTTCTAATTCTTTTTCCATTATTAAAAACATCAAATTCATCTATATTTTTAACTTCCTCAACGTGATGTGGCGAACCTGTATCTAACCACCAATGCAAATTTTTAGTGTCTATGTTAGAAACATTTTGCATTCCTAACTTTACCAAACCATTAGTAATAGTGGCATCATGTGGGCCGTCAATAGCTGTAAATTTGGCATACGTTTCAACCACCCCAATTTCTTTGGAAAAAGCCACTAAACAACGTCCACCATTACCGCACATAGTACTTTCATTACCATCGGCATTAAAGTATACCATTGTAAAATCATCACCATCCACTAAAGGCTTTTCTAAAAACATACATCCGTCAGCCCCTATGCCAAATTTTCGGTCGCAAAGGTGTGCAATCAGTTTGGTATTATTTTTGGAGAATAGGTTATTGCGGTTGTCTATGATTACAAAGTCATTTCCGGTACCTTGATATTTGTAAAAGTGAATAATCATGATCAAAATTTATATTACAAAGTTAGTGAATACCTATAAAAAGGTGTTAAACTAATTCGTTTTTTAGTAAGCAAAAAAAAAGTGTAATACTTTTAATAATCGAGAGTTAATTTAAATACAAACAAAACTTAATTATGAAAAAAATAGCTTCATTTTTTTTGATTGCAATCCTAGGTGGTGTAACTGTTATTGGGGTTCAACAATATACTTCGGAAAAAGGTTTTTTTGCTAAACAAGAAATAGTACAGGAAGAAGAAACCAAAACTCCTTTTAAACCATTGCCTCAAACATCAGTTATAACGCCACAAGTAATTAATACAGGAATTACTCCTGCAATTAATACGGATTTTACTGTTGCTGCAAAAAAAACAGTGGATGCTGTGGTACACGTAAAAAATGTAACCATTTCCAGGCAACCACGAAATATGATGGAATTATTAAGAAACGGTGGTAGCCCACAAAAAAGAATTCAAGGAGCGGGATCAGGCGTTATAATTACTGGGGATGGATATATTGTAACCAACAACCATGTAATAGCTGGAGCTAATGAATTAGATGTAACATTAAATAATGGAAAAACCTATTTGGTAGATGTTATAGGAGCTGATGAAACGGCTGATATTGCCTTATTAAAAATTAAATCGGATACGGAAACATTTGATTATTTACCCTTTGGCGATTCGGACAGCTCCAAAATAGGAGAGTGGGTATTAGCCGTTGGAAATCCATTTAACTTAACCTCTACGGTTACAGCAGGTATTATAAGTGCAAAATCTCGTGATTTAAATGAAGGGGATTCAAATTACCAATCGTTTATCCAAACAGATGCTGCAATAAATCCAGGAAATAGTGGGGGGGCTTTAGTAAACACTAATGGAGAACTTATAGGGATTAACACTGCGATTACTTCTCGAACAGGGAGCTATGTAGGGTATGCTTTTGCAGTACCCTCTAATAATGCTAAAAAAATAGTAGAAGATATTTTAGAGTACGGAGACGTGCAAAAAGCAATTTTAGGCATTAAAGGCGGTACATTTACGGAAAAAGATGCAGAAAGATTAAATTTAGATTATACCCAAGGGGTATATATTGCTGAAATTGTAGAAGGTGGTGGTGCCGAAAAAAGCGATTTAAAAATAGGCGATGTAATTAAAAAAATTGACTCTAAAAGGATAAATAAATTTACCGATTTAGTTGGGTACCTTAATAGTAAACGCCCAAATGAAACTTTGGACATATTAGTTTCCCGTAGCGGAGAGCAATTGAATATCCCAGTTACTTTAACTTTAGACGAAAGATATAAGCTTAAAGATGTAGGAGTGGAAATTACAAATGCAACAAAGGACGAACTTGCTAATTTTAATACTCCTTACGGGGTTAAAATTAGTAGAGCATTAACTCCAAAAATGAAACAATATGGTTTGGAAGGAATCATAATAACAGAAATAGACGAACAAAAAGTAAACAGTGTAGCGGAGGTTAGAAATATTATAAGAAACAAAGCAAGTAACGAGAGTATTATGATTAAGTTTTTAATTAATGAGTATGGCGAAGAAAAACAGATTCTTTTCCAGTAATATAAATTAATAAGAGTTTTTATATTTGCCACCTCAAAAGGGTGGCTTTTTTTAGTTTAAGTAGAAAATAAAACTATCTTTATAGCGTTAGAAAGCACAAACATTTAAATAGCATGAAGCAACTATTAACATTAATCATAGTTTTCTTATTTTGTTTACCATCCTTTTCCCAAGTAGAAGTAGAAGAAACAATTAGTACTCCCAAAAGCATTAAACAGCAATTTGAATTTATTTACAATAAATCCAATAATTATACACAGTTTAAAGTTGTAAAACGCGACTGGTTTTTAAAGCTTAAAGCACAAACGCTAGATTCTCTTAAAAATATTGAAGCGGAGCTAAAGGTAGCAGAAACTAAAATTAACGATCAACAAGTTGTAATTAGCAAATCAGAAAAAGCTTTAGAGGTTATTAACCAAAAATTACTTTTGATTACTAACGAAAAAGATGCCATGCCTTTTTTAGGAATAAGTATGACCAAAAAATCCTATTCGGTTATGGTTTGGAGCATAGTAGGGGTATTATTGGTATTGTTAGGATTTTTTATTTTAAAGTTTAACAAGAACAACACCATAACTAAGGCGGCAAAAGCAAACCTTAAGGAACTAGATTTGGAGTTTGAAGACCACCGTCGGAGAGCCTTAGAGCGGGAGCAAAAAGTAATGCGTAAGCTCCAAGATGAGTTGAATAAAAAAAAGTAAACAGTTTTAAAAATCTAAGTAAGGCATTGTTTAAAAGCAGTAAGACAATAAGGGGATCTATTTACCTCAAACAAGCTTTTGCAACAAAAAAATAATGCCTGCCTGGATATACATAATTTAAAACAGCTTGTTAATTACCAAGACTATAGTTACCCAGTTTAAAAAAAGCCAAAAGCAAGCCAGTTGGCAGTGTATTTGGAAGCTATGTTAGTTTTACTTTTAATAGTAACAACAAAAAAGCCTACTACTTATAGGGTAGGTGCGATACTCAAAAAAACAAAAAAAACAGGTAAAGTAAATTGTTTTTCAATACTTTAGCAACAACACAAAACTGACTAACGCCTATTTGCATTTAGAGGGCAAAAAATACCCTTTAAAATCATTTAATTTTAATTTCAACAAACCGTTAGCCCTTAACCTAATGCCTATAGGCGGAGTATTTGGAGGGATTATTATTTTAAAACTTAAAGCAAACAGGGATAATACACTGCGCAAATGGACAGTTTAGCCTACCATGGTAAAAGCTGGCTCTATCGAAGTTAGAGATTTTAGTAATCACCAACTCCAATTTACATAGGAGTTTGTAAATGCTTATGCAATAAATCAGAATTTTGATTTTGACTACGCCTCAAACGAAGCCTTAAGCACCTCCATTACAATTACAGCTGGGATTGTGCGACTGAATAAAGATTTAATTCACTAAAATAACTGGAATCCGAACAATCCATTTACCCAAAGCAATACGCCCATAACAACTATTGAAGAAGACACACCGCAAATTACAGGCATAAAATGGTTAAATAACGATACGCAGGAAGAAGGCGTACACCAAATAGGCTATAACGAAAATGCCAGTTTAGTAGCCCTTATTAAAAATCCACAAAGTCGTACCGCCACTATTACCGTACAAAAAGAAGACGGTACCGAGTTTGAAAGTGGGCAAACCCAACTTACGTTTACCTAAAATATTGATCCTGATGGCATGGTAGCCTTAAGCCCAATGGAAATTAAGGAACAATGGGAAGCCTTTAAAACCAGCGATACCGATAAGCTAATAGCTAAAGTTTCGCATGGCAATACCAGCCAAACTAGTAGAACCTTGCAGATTGTTCCGAAGCCTAATGTAATCGTAAATTTTAGACCCAATAGCAGTTGGAAGGGGGAGTTTGAATTTGATTGGCTTAGAGTTGGCGATACCGCACTTTTGGCGACAATAAGTATGAGGGTATTGTAGGGCAACAATATACCGATGCCGCATTTACAAAGCTACAATTGGATGGTAATGAGTGCTATGGGCATTTTAAAACAGATCCTAAACTGTTTGAGGCCCTCCAAAAAACATACGAAAGTTATGCCTTACCGTGGAATAATGGTCCTAGCCCACAGCCTAAAAACAATACAGCAAAGTATTACATGCCGTGGATGTCTTCATTACTAAATAAAGAAGCCAAAATTGAATAGCTTATAGATATTAAACAAGGAGCCGATTATATCGAATTTGAAGACAGCCCTTATTTTGATATTACACCCCAAAAAATAGATATTAAAGGCAAAACAGGCTTACTAAAAGTAGATGCAACAGGCAAAGCGTTTGAAATAGCCATTAAGTGTAAAAAAGAATTTATCAAAAACCAAGAAATTAGTATGTACTCCTACATGCTTAACCATACAGGAGCACCAAAAAAAGTGCTTGCGGGCAAAATTAAAGCTTGTGCAAATGATGCTTCCAAGCAAAAAGAAAAGAAAGTGGTGTTTGTTGAAGTTAAAACTCCAGAGTTGAAAATAGGGGGAGGTGAAAACATTGGAAATTCTAAGAAGGAAAAAGAGAGAATCAATAACTACTTAAATCAAGCGTTTATTCAACTCCATAAGGGTTCTAAAATTGTGAATTTGGATTTAACTGCTGATAAAGATTTCCTGAAATTTATAAAAAGCGGGAATATCGATTACAGTAATCCTAAGGATAGTGAACAGCTTGAAGCTTTTGTAAAGAAAAAATTAAAAGCCGATTTTAAAGGCGTTTACGATAAGCATTTTAAAGCTTTTTACTTTGCAGAACCTGAAGGGCTACCGGAAGATTAAGTGGTTACTCAGTACCCAAATCCGATTTTGTAGTTGTATTTAAATCGGCAAATAACCAAACCGCATCGCATGAGTTTTTACATGCGTTGAATTTAGCCCATAGCTTTGCCAATAAAAAAGCAGATTCCAATGCCTTACATACTTATAAGCAAACCGATAATTTGTTAGACTATAGTCACCACGTAACGGGACATGTAAATAGCCATTGTAGCTTATGGAAGTGGCAGTGGGAAAAAGCTAACAATTCCATCCCTTAGACTATGAAAAATATACTAATTGCAACTCTACTAGCATTCAGTTTTACTGCCTGTAAAGCACAACAAAAACAAAAGAAAATCATGATACCCAAAATAACTAAGGACTTTGAAAAATTTGATATATCACATTTTGATGCTACAAACGAAAATACATTAATAAATAAAGAAGATTTTGATGTTATTGAGCTTACTCAATCGTATGGATACATTAGCAAATCTTATTTGAGAGATTCTTTTTTTAGTATAATAAGAAAATTATTATACTAATTATGGAATTAAACAGAAAGGCGTGTTATTAAACGAAGGAGATCAAATAGGTATTTGGTACGAATTTGACGAACAAGGTAATTTAGTTAAAGAAATAAATACTGATGAGGGCTATACTTTTGGATGGGAGCAAGTACTTGAGTATTGTGAAGAAAATAAAATAGAAGTAACTAAAGGCTATGTAAAAGGAGGTTTTCAAACTACGATTTATAAAGAAGAATTGGAAGGCAAAAAGGTATGGGTAATATCGCATTTGCTGAGTCCAATACTAATTGCTCGTAAAACACTTGATGGAACTACAGGCAAAATTTTAAAAACGGAAGAAGTAGAATTTATAAATCACTAAAACAAAAAAGGTATTCGTTTTTTGTTCTAGGCAATAAAATACTCGGTACTCAAATCCGATTTTGTAGTTGTATTTATAAGTTGAATGCAGGAAAGAACAAACCGAGAACATTAATGGACTACTCGCATTAGTACATGGCAATGGCAAACTATTTAGTAATCCAATCTACTATATTAGCATCCAAAGGGGATGTTTTAGGAGAAATAGATTTTACTACGTATCCATTTTCATCAATTAAAAATTTTTGAAAATTCCACTTTACGGAAGAGTTTGTAGTACCATTTAACTCCTTCTTGGTTAAAAACTGATAAATTTTAGCCTGATTTTTTCCTTTAACACTCACTTTGGACATCATTGGGAAAGTAACACCATAATTTTTCTGACAAAAAGAGGCAATATCTTTATCGGAACCTGGCTCTTGGAACAAAAAGTTGTTTGCTGGAAAACCAACGATAGTAAAGTTTTGATCCTTATATGTTTCGTACAGTTTTTGTAGTTCGCTATATTGAGGTGTCAATCCACATTTAGAGGCAGTATTTACAACTAATATTTTTTTCCCTTTTAAGGTTGAAAAATTAAAGTTTTCGCCATATAAATCCTCTACAACAAATTGATGAATAGATTGTTTTTTACCAGTTTCCACTAGTTTATTTTTAGTTTGGGCAGTTCCTTTTTTACAAGAACCCAAAAGAGAGGCAATAAGCGCAAAGGACATAAGTCGTAACATTTCTTTTTTCTTGTAAAAATAGAATTTTAAGTGCAGTAGAAATCTTAATATTATTATAATTCCTCAAATCCGAAAGTATTACATCGTAATAATTGATTGCCTTTTGTTAGTTTTTAAAATAGAACTCGTTTAAACTTTTTGCTCAATTGAAATCATTTTATGGTTGCATAGCATTGCTACAGAACAAAAAAATGATAAAAAGTGAGTGAAAAAGATCATTTTGCAGCCAATTGAAAAAAGTTTAAACAAGTTCATAATAAAAATTGTTTAAATTATTATTGTTTTAGCATTGATTTTCACTTAATTCTAATTTTTATTATTGAATACGAGACCGTTGCGAAAGGGTTAAATTTTCCACTTCACTTTTTTAGTTTTATTTTTTTACTCCCAAATACCATTTATTTTGCTTTTTTTCAAGTTTTTCAGGTCTATAAGTCTCTTTTTTAAGTCCATTATTCCTTAATTTTCACAATTAGACGCAATTATCCCAGGACTTCGATATAGATTATAACTTATCGCCTCCATAAGGTTTTGAGTATGCATTTTATGTATTCCTTTATATCTTGCAGTTCCTCCATTAAACCATCGTTTTATACCTCCAAATGTACGTTGTACTTTAAAACGTGTTTTACCTATGAGTTTGTTAAACTTCTTTTCCCAATGAGTTAATGGTTTGTTTTTATAAGCTTTCTTTAGAATATGATTTTTTAATTTTCGTTTTTCAAGAAGTTCTGCATTCTTCTTTGATTGATAGCCTTTGTCGGCCTTTAAAGGAATGTTTTGGG
>Ga0209595_100193_pt1 | contig 20765 bp, 12 predicted proteins | sample Porto_4metaG_FD_187427 | JGI IMG/M metagenome (GOLD analysis project Ga0209595, IMG submission 187427) | Marine algal microbial communities from Porto, Portugal - Porto_4 metaG (SPAdes) (version 2) | ecosystem: Host-associated > Algae > Red algae > Unclassified | place: Portugal: Porto...
GTTTTGAAATAAGGCATGAAAAGATGATAAACGCTACATCTTCACGCCGTTATTTTTTCTTTACACGAGCCAAATTTGATGCGAACAACGGGTTATTTAAGGAGAATTTGGTGAAGTATAAAGGAAAAATAACAAGTCAAGATTGACTACTTAGGAATGCGGCAAAAATAACTGGTTCTCTGACAATTTGGGAGGTAATGTTTTTGAGGTGAAATTCTGCCCGAAACCTATAAGGTTTTTAAAACCTTATAGGTTTATAATCAGCGAGTTACCTCCAATATTTACATAAAAAACAAAAGGGAATGATAATTACCACTCAAATTGTCAGGAAACCAAATAGCTTCACCATTTGGCTGCTTCTTTTGCACTTATTTTCTGCCTTAATATCAGTTATTTATCCAGATAAATGCCTTCTTTCAAGACGACTCCGATAGTTATCGGGGAAGAACAAAATAACCTACCCAAGATGGTAAACTTATTTATTCCGCATTCCTTAAAAGAATTTGCTTTATGAATGATAGCGAGACAAATATAGTGTATTTTAATATTTTATCATAAATTTATTCTATTTTTATGCGAATAAAATTTCTATAAAGAAATATAACATAAAACTAATCATGAATCACATATTATAAAGATTTTACAAATTTCATAAATCTTGTGTTCTGCTGATTTTTAAGTAAAAAATAAAATTTATAAATAATTAATTATCAATAAAGATTATTAGGAATCTTCTCATATATGCGTTAAGTTTTTATTTTATTCAAACGAACTAAATTTTAAAATAAGTTCTATATACAAAATTTTTCCTAATAATCTTTAATAATTATAAAGCTATTATTTTTTATTTTCATTAAAAAAATAATTTTAAATGCTTCTTTCTTACCTCAAAATCAGCGAAATTCAAAATAAACCTTTTAGAATAGTTCTTGCAGTTCTCCATTTTAACTGATTACCAAATAACGGTTTTAAATCGAAAAAGTAAGAGCGTGTTTAAATTTTTTCTGTCTGAAAACTAATATCTTATGAACTTGACTTCACATCAAATCAGTTGTTTACACCGATAAACGCCTTCTTTGATGCCTCGCCAAAATCATAAGCTATTGATTATCAGTTTGAAAAAATTTAAACATGCTCTAAAGAAATTTATTGAACGGTTTGAGGTTTTTCTAGATAAACCAATGTCGAACAGTAAATTAACACCCAACATAACGTTCTTCTTTTTTTCTTTTTTAGGAACGCGAAACTGAATAAATTTGCTTTGTTGACTGAGAGAGTTTGTTCTCAGTTTGGGCTTTGGAACTCGTATAAATGTTGATATTTTCTCCCTATAACTATCGGGATAAAGGTGCAAAATGAGGGCAAAATATCCTGTCAAGATGATAAAGTCATTTATTTCGCGTTCCTGACAGTATTTCCACCGAATTATATTTTATTTCAATAAAAAATTTGCAAATAGAGAAATAGTTTATACATTTGATTGATTAAAAATTGGTTAACCAATTTTTGGTTAACCAATTTCCATAAAATAAGGGAAGAGGAAGAAAATAATCTACCCCAGATGAAGCCGTTATTTTTTTTATATGTTTGGCTAAATTTGACGCGCATAGTTGGGCTACGTAAGGAAAATTTAGTGAAACATATAAGAAAAAGAACAATTCAGACGGGTAGATTATTTTTTTCGTCTTCCCTAAGTACATAAAAACGTTAATTAAGATGAAAAAAATAAATGAATTAAAATGAATTTAAAAACTACACTAATTTTAATGATGATGCTATTTAGTGCATCATTATTCGCCCAAAATGTGACCGGTAATATCTCAGATGCAGATAATATCCCACTTATTGGTGCAACAGTATTGGTTAAAGGAACAACGACCGGTACGACAACTGATATTGATGGAAATTATTCGATTGCTGCCCCCGAAGGGAGTACTTTGGTGATTTCTTATACCGGCTATGCGACACAAGAACTTGTCGTTGGGGCGGGAAGAACCATGAACCTGACACTTGCAGATGATGCCGAATTGCTTGGCGAAGTGGTCGTGGTCGGTTACGGGTCTCGAAAAAAGAGCGATATTACCGGGGCAGTAGCTTCGGTGAAGTCCGAAGAATTGACGGCATTTCCTGTATTGGATGCCGCCCAAGCACTTCAAGGACGTGCAGCCGGGGTCGTAGTTCAGTCCAATAATGGTGGTGAACCTGGCGCACCTATCGACATAAGAATTAGAGGAAATACCTCTATCAATGCCAGTAGTTCGCCGCTGATTGTTGTCGATGGATTTGTGGGTGCAACTATGCCACAACCGACTGATATTGAGTCAATGGAGATTTTAAAAGATGCTTCAGCAACAGCAATATACGGTTCGAGAGGGTCGAATGGTGTGGTATTGGTAACGACTAAAAAAGGTAAGAGTGGTAAATTAAATGTTGAACTCAATTCTGCTTATGGTGTTCAAAATACGGCTAATAAACTTGATTTGTTGAACGCCGATGAATTTGCAGATTATCAAAACCAGATAAGAACGAATCAAGGCAATACGAATCCCTATCCTCAAGGAGATTTTGATACGGATTGGCAAGACTTAATCTATCAATCGGGTAACATACAGAATCATCAACTTTCTTTTTCGGGAGGTACTGATAAAGTAAATTTTTATGCTTCTGGAAATTATTTTGACCAAAAGGGAATCGTAGTCAATTCGGGTTTTAAAAGAGGAACATTCTTGACAAACGTGGACGCTCAGGCAAGCGATAAATTAAAATTGGGTGTCAATCTTTTTGGAAGTAGAGGCATCAAAGAAGGCGTGGCTACCCAATCAGACGGCTCGGTTACGGTAGGTGGAGATGACGTGATTTCTTTAGCCATGAGATTTGCACCGGATAAAGACATATATAACGCAGACGGTAGCTTTACAACAAATGATGCTATCGGAGATGAAGTAGATAACCCTTATGCGGTTGCTACGGAAAGGGTAGATGAAACTATCGCGGATGACTTTAGAGCAAATGTTTATGCCAATTATGACATCATAGAAAATCTGGCTTTCAAAACCACTTTTGGTTTTAGTAGTGAAAATGAAAATAGAGGTATTTATCAACCTTCTACATTACAAATTACAGCATCTGCCGTAGATGGAAGAGCCAGAGTCACCAATGCTCAAAGAACAACTATCTTGAGTGAAAATTACTTGACTTATGATGTCGCAGTAGGAAAAGGAAATTTGACTTTATTGGGTGGATATTCTTACCAAAAAAATAAAACCGAAGCATTTGCCGCAGCCGGTACGGGCTTCCTTTCTGATGCTTTTTCTTACCATGCTTTAGGTACTGCCACAGGTTTATTGCAGCCTGCATCGTCTTTATCCGAAGTAGAAATTTTATCTCAATTCGGAAGAATAAATTTTGATTTTGACAATAAATATCTGATAACCGCCACAGTAAGAAGAGATGGTGCATCAAATTTTGCAGCGAATAATAAATATGCGATTTTCCCATCGGCTGCCATCGGTTGGAAAGTTTCTAACGAAGAATTTTTAAAAGACAATAGAACGATTTCGGGCTTAAAACTAAGAGCCAGTTATGGTGTTACGGGCAACCCGTCTATCAGCCCTTACCAATCTTTGGCAAGGTTTGCAAGTCTGTATGCTTCCAGTAAGGGAGAAACGGTATTTGCCATCACGCCCGACCAACCCGCCAATCCGAACTTGAAATGGGAGTCTTCTTATCAAACAAACTTTGGTATAGATTTAGGTTTTATCGACAATAGATTCAACCTATCTTTTGATTACTATAATATTGATACCAAAGATTTGATTTTAGGAAACAACGGTATTCCTGAATATTTCGGTTTTGCAAGTGATGAAATTTTGACCAACCTGGGAGAGATTAACAACAGAGGATTTGAAATTTCTTTGAACACGAAAAACGTAGTCAAAGGCGATTTCAGATGGAGTACAGATTTCAACATTTCCAGAAACCAAAACCAAGTAGCTGCCTTGATTAACGATGCCGATTTCTTTGGCAATGCTGCACCGAGTTACTTTAGTCACGATAGAAGTTACGTCCTCAGAGTAGGCGAAGAAGTTGGTCTCTTTTGGGGCTATGACTATGCAGGTGTATATCAAGGAGGTGATTTTCCGGCAGGTACTGCAACACTCGAAGGAGGTGTAGCGGGCGACCCGTTGTTCAGAGATATTGCAAACGAGGATGGTGAATTTGACGGTGAAATTACCGAAGCAGATAGAACAATTATAGGTAATCCCAATCCGGATTTTACTTTTGGATTTAATAATACCTTTTCTTTCAAAGGCTTTGATTTGGGTGTCTTTTTTCAAGGTTCGCAAGGTGGAGATATTTTCAACATGACCAATGTACAGTTGAATAATGGCGATGCCAATACCACGAGAGACTACTTTAATAATGCTTGGACAGCATCAAATACCGACACCGACCAACCTCGTGTCGGGAATAACAGTAACAGAGAAATCTCCTCTCGTTTTGTAGAAGATGGCTCTTATATTAGATTGAAAAATATAGCTTTAGGCTATAATTTACCTTCAAACCTTATTGAAAACATAGGTGTACAAAACATCAGACTATCTGTTAGTGCTCAAAATTTACTCACGTTCACCAACTACTCCGGCTTAGACCCCGAAGTAAATTACTTTGGTGCGAGTGGCGATAATAACACATCGAGCAATACAGTCCAAGGCTTCGATTTTGGAAATTACCCAACTGTACAAACTATAACTTTTAGTCTTAACGTGAAATTTTAATTTGGGATTGGTGATTAGTGACTCGTGATTAGTATTTGGTTCTACTGAAATAAGCGTATTTTTTTATTATTTTAAGGTTCTACTGAAATAAGGATATTTTTAAATTATTTTATAATAAAAAATATTTATAAATAATTCATTTTTAATAATAAATAAATTACAAAATAATTTTAATTAATTAAAAAATGGCTATATTTCAGTGCGACCTTTTAATTAATTAAAAAATGTCCATATTTCAGTGCGACCAGTATCTACAAATAAATACGGAATTAACCATTAATTGGGCAAAATGTTACATGACCTCGTTAGAGGTCGAATATTGGTAGATTTTTTCAATAAAAATACGTCAAACGAGTCTTTAGATTCGTAATATGGAGTACCTAAAGGCACTCAAAACAAATTTTCATCCCAAAAAAGCTACCGATATTTTGCACTTAACAGTGCTGCCCAATTAATGGCCAATTCCGAATAAAAAAAATAAAAAAAATATGAAAAATTTAAAATATTTACTCCTCTTAATAGGATTTTCAATAGTGAGCTGTTCAGATTTAGAAGAACAGCCCGTAGGTCTATTAGCCCCGGAGGGTTTCTTTAAAACGACCGATGATATACAAACAGCCGTTGATGGTGCATTTACACACGCCATCAATGAAAAATTTTGGGGCAGAAAACTCTCCATCGCATTAATGTTGCGTTCTGATATGGTCAACCTTCAATCTGACCAAACAAGAAGAGTAGAACACAACGAATTTACGACGCTCAGTAGCAATGGAATGATTACTGAATTTTGGTTAAAAACCTATCAGGGAATTGCTTCCGCTAACCTTGCAATTGCAGGAGCTGAAGATGTAGAGACAGACATAGCAGCCAAAAATGCAGTTACGGCACAGGCTTACTTTATCAGAGCATTCTATTACTTTCATTTGGTCAGACAATTTGGTGCTGTGCCTTACCTTGATGCACCCGTAACGGATGCAGAAGCCGCAGGTGCTATCAGTAGAACTTCGGCAGACCAAGTATATACCAACATCATTTCAGACTTAAAATTTGCTAAAGAATGGTTGCCGAACACACAACCCTCCAGAGCGATACCCGCCAAATCAGCGGCAAGTGCCTATCTATCTTTAGTCTATCTGACGATAGGAGAATATCAAAACGCTTACACCGAAGCTAAAGAAGTGATTGATAATGCAGGAACGTATGACTTAGAATTAGACCCAAATTTTCAGAATTTATTTAATGCCAATGTCATCGACGGTTCTAAAGAACCCATATTCGCATTAGATTACAACAATTTTGAAGCACCCAACAATGCTTACGACCAAATCGCTCCAATGACAGGTATCAGAGGCGATGATAGAAATTCAGGAGGCGGTTGGTCGGTTGCTGTGCCTACGCTTGCGGTATATGAAACATGGGATGCAGGCGACTACAGAAGAGCCGTTAGTTTGGATGAAGAAGCATCAATTGGTGGTACTGTAGTACCTTACACCAACTTCACGGTAAGTGGACATGAGCATGCTGCCAACCAACCCTACATTGCAAAATACACTCGTTTCCCGGGCGCATTTGCTCGCGGAAATGCAAGAGCCACCAGTCATAATTATTCTATGATGCGCTATGCAGAAGTCTTGTTGATTGCCGCAGAAGCCGCCGTAGAACTCGGAGATAATGCCTCCGCAACTGACTACATCAATCAAGTGAGAGCCAGAGCAAGAATGGGCGGTGACACTCAGACCGGTGCCGGTACTTCCGTCACAGTACCCCCAAGTGAAGTGCCTGCCGATATTACAGGAACAGTGACAGTCAATGATGTATTGGAAGAACGCAGATTAGAATTGGCTTTTGAATGTAAAAGATGGTACGATATCGCCCGTAGAAAAATCGGCGCAGAGGTATTTAGTGATTCCGGTTTGGAAGGAGCAAAACCTGCATTTACGACAGATGATTACCTGATGCCGTTACCGGGAGATGAGATAGAAAGAAATCCTAATATCTCTCAAAACCCGGGGTATTAAAATAGGGTTTTAGCTATTTTTAAATTCGATATTAGACTTTATTTAGGAATATTTTGTATGCATGGAATTTTGTATTTTTTCGATAATCGAGCCTCATTTTGACTTACTACTAAGGTACGGAGCGAAAAATAGGAGAAGAGTATCGGAAAAAGACAATGTTAGCTGCATACAAAGTATTTCTAAATAGACTGTATTCCAAAATAACCACATCAAAATTGTAAGCCTATTTTTGTCCCACTACTTAAATTATAATTTTTTCAATAAAAAAATTTGCAAATCAAAAAATAGTTACTACATTTGCTTAATCGAAAAATTGGTCAACCAATTTTTGGTCAACCAATTAAACACAAAACAACATCTTTATATATGTTAGAAAATTTCAGCGAAATTAAAGTAGAAACGCCCGTTGATAAAATCATTCGGCAGATACGCAGTTTGATTACTTCGGGTCAACTGAATGCTGGAGATAAGCTCCCTTCTGAAAGACAATTAGCTGAAAAATTTGCGATTGGTCGCTCGTATGTACGTGATGCAATTCGCAAATTGGAATTTTATGGCATTCTAAAGACCCTACCACAGTCGGGGACGGTCATTGCCGGTTTGGGCATTACGGCTTTGGAGGGCTTGATTACAGATGTATTAGAAATCGAAGCCTCTGACTTTGCTTCGCTGGTCGAAACACGCGTTTTTCTCGAAATAAAATCTGCCGCACTCGCTGCCGAACGTAGAACGCTCGACGACATTATCGCCCTTGAAAAAGCCCTGAAAGCCTACGAAATCAAACTCGAACAAGAAGGTCAAGCTATCGAAGAAGATTTACTATTTCACCTCAAAATTGCCGAAGCAGGCAAAAATAAAGTCCTCAAATCATTGATGCTCATTATCATACCCGACATCATAAAGAGTTACGCAACGCTCAAGGTGTGTAACAGCGATACAGCTGCCAAGACCACCGATGAACACCGACAAATCCTCAATTACATCATTGACCAAAACACTGATGCGGTACAAAAAGCTATGCAGTTTCACCTTCAAGATGTGTTGGATTTTTCCAAGAAAAATATTTAACCCACTATTGATATTTTTATACGTAATTCTACATTAAGACTCTTGATTTACTGACCATCAGAGAGTTGTATCAGTACGATTTAAATGTTGTTTTTTAATAATAAGACGACTACAAAAACTAAATAATTCGTACAGTGTGTATTTTAAATTTGAATTATTTAAATGTATTTATTTCCCATTTAAATGAAGTCAACTAAAACACACATAAATAACTGATAATCAAGTTCTTTTAGAGTCTTATGTAGAAGTTAAGTACATTGTTTATTAAATTTCTTATCGTTTTTGACGTTTATTTTGAAATGAATCGAATCAAAAATGACGCGAATACTCACTGTATTTAAGGATTTTTTGGTGAAGAGTCATTTTAAAAGAAATACTCAAAAAAGTAAAGAAATTTATTAAACAATGTATTAACAGCTATTCTCGCTTTGGGTGTTTAACAATTCGTAAAATATTGATTATTAATTAAATCCATTATTTGAGAAACATGACATTAAATTGATTATTTTGTTGTTAATCAAATTAATACATAATCAAAAACCTTTCATAGCGAGAATGGCTGATGTATTAAGTATCAGGAATTAAATAAATGTACATTCTTCGCGTCGTTATTTTTTCTTTTTCGAGGCATGAAAACCGCGCATAGCCAAGCTACGCAAGGATTTTCATAACGAAGAAAAAGGAGAAAAGAACAAGTCGAGAATATACATTTATTTTGTTCCTGATACTAAATTAGATTTTGATTTAAAATTTGCTCAAAAATACTTGCCTTGCATTTTAAAAATGTAAGGCAAGTTTGGGGCAACGCAACTCTGATAATTCGCACAAAACAAACCATTTAATGATACGCAAAACTGCCTATATATTTACCTTTTTAATATTTTTTGTAGCATGTACAGTCACTCAAAATGTAGATGTTCCTTCTGCAAGTACGCCCGTAGTTGACGAAAATTTGGTCAAAAACATGGAGGAATTTAAAGCCGCTGTAAAGACCTTACAGCCCGGCGATAAAATCATCCTCGCCAATGGAACTTGGACGGATGCAGAGCTAAAATTCTACGGAAAAGGAACGGCAGAAAAACCAATCACACTCACCGTAGAGGAAAAAGGTAAAGTCTTTCTTGAAGGGCAATCAAATGTCCGTATCGGTGGAGAATATATGCACGTAGAAGGTTTAGTTTTTCGCAATGGACATACACCTTCCGGGTCAGTCATTGCATTTCGTAAGGATAAAGAAATGCTCTGCAACAACTGTCGCGTAACTGAATGTGTCATAGACGATTACAATCCTTCTGAAAGATTTGATTCGGATTATTGGGTAGAAATTTATGGTAAAAACAACCGTTTTGACCACAATTATCTCGTAGGCAAACGCAATCGCGGGGTCACGCTTGCGGTACGTATGAAGACGGAAGCCAGCCGTGAAAATTTCCACCAAATCGACCATAATTACTTTGGCTACCATCCCATTCTCGGCTCAAATGGCGGTGAGACACTCCGCGTAGGTACGAGCCATTATTCCATGTCCAACTCAAATACGACTGTCGAAGATAATTACTTTGAACACTGCAACGGCGAGTTAGAAATCATCTCCAGCAAATCAGGACAAAACACGTTCCGCAACAATACTTTTCACGAATGTCAAGGCACACTCACCATGCGTCATGGCAACGAAACCCTCGTCGAAAACAACTATTTTTTCGCCAATCGAAAAGCCAACACGGGCGGTATACGCATCATCAATGAATCGCAAACCGTTCGCAATAATTACCTGCAAGGGATCACGGGCTACCGTTTTCGCGGGACTTTAGTGGTAATGAACGGCGTACCCAATTCACCTTTGAATCGCTACTTCCAAGTCAAAAATTCGGAAGCATCCAACAACCTCATCATCGACTGCGACCACATCCAACTTTGTGCCGGAAGCGACGAAGAAAGAAGCGCGACTCCGATAGATACTAAGATGAATAACAACATCTTTTACAACACAAAAAAAGATGATATATTTACGGTATATGACGATATTAGTGGAATAGAATTTGACGGAAATATCGTAAGTCCAAATATTAATTTTCCGAAAAATAATGGGCAAATACTCAAAAAAGGATTTGAAACAAAAGAAATTGAATTTGCAGAAAAAGACGGTGTAAAACGCAGCAAAGCTTACCCAAATATCGGACCTGACCCAAGCAAAACCGTTCCCGGACGCAACAATACGGGCGTATCGTGGTATCCGAAAAAAGACTATCAGATAACCTTCGCAACGGGTAAGGTGATTGAAGTACCGCGCGGCGAAAATGTCATTTTAGAGGCAGTCAAAAAATCTGCACCCGGCGACATCATTCGCTTGACCGAATCAGGCAATTATTTTGAAGGGAAAAGTATCGAAATACCACACACCATCACGATAGAAGCCGCACCCGGACTCGCTACAAGACCTGAAATTACATTTGAAAGAACATCCTTATTTAACCTTGAAAACGGTGGTTCGCTAACGCTCGAAGGCATCAATTTTTCGGGTAGAGATTGTGACGATTATTCGGGCAATTCAGTCATCCGCACCAGTCGGTATTCGATGATTAATAATTATAAATTGATGATTCGCAATTGCGATTTCAATGACTTGGATGTGAACCATAGTTTTAATGTCTTACGGGTCTATAAAAATACTTTTGCAGACTCTATTCTCGTAGATAATTGCAATTTCAACAACATCACCGGACACGTATTTAATCTTGATAAAGAAATAGAAGATGTAGGCATCTATAATGCTGAAAATGTAGTGATTGCCAACTCGACTTTCAAAGATATTGGTGGTGTAGCATTAAATCTCTATCGCGGCGGACGTGATGAAAGCACCTTCGGACCTATCCTCGATTTACACAATACAACTTTCGATAATATAGGTCACGATAAACGCAATAAATACCAAGCCACGATGAACCTACACGGCGTACAATTAGCCGACATGCACGACCTCCAATTTAAGGATAGCAAAAAGATAAACTTACATTTAATTGTGGGCGAACCTATTATTAAATTCAAAGACATTGTATTAAAAAACAATGAAGACATTATTAGTAATGATGATGCTTATCAAAGAGAAAATATTACTCGTGAAAAGTAATTAAGATTCACTGTGGGTTTATTGATTTTGAAAAAATAAACGTTCCAAAGGCGCATAGCGCCGACACTATTTGTAACAGCATCTCAACCAAAATCTCCAAAGGCGCATAGCGTCGTCACCATTAAATGCGTACAAAGGGTGTCGCAGCTACGCAGCTCAATAGATTTGGTCTGAGTATGTTACAAATAGTGACGGCACTACGCGCCTGCAAAAATGACGTGGAACGGGTAGTTTTAAAATTCAATTATACTGAATTAGGTTGAGCGTTAAACTTTTGCGCCTAAAATCTATAAGGTTTTCAAAAACCCTATAGATTTGGTTATCAGAACTTTAAGTCCAACTATAAAAAATAAATTATCAAATACATAACATACATATCGCTCCTTCTCCTAATCTGGACGACCGCCGTTTTCGCACAGTCGCACCCAAACCTAATCCTCACCACCGAAGGCGTGAAAGCCATAAAATCGGGCGGCGATGCGCCATTATTTGAGCAAGCCGTAGCCAATGCGAAGTCCGAAATAGCCTTTTCACTTGCGGAAGGAATGAAAGTCCCCGTACCCAAAGACGCAGGTGGCGGATACACACACGAACAACACAAACGCAATTACAAATACATGAACCTCGCAGGTAATTTGTACCAAATCACAGGCGAAAAAATGTATGCCAATTACGTTGAAGATATGCTCACCGAATACGCAGCAATTTACAAGAGTTTACCCTTGCATCCGGTAGATAAATCGTACTCGCGCGGCAAGCTATTTTGGCAATGTTTGAATGAAGCGAATTGGTTGGTTTACACGTCGCAAGCGTATGATGCGGTGTACGATTGCCTCTCCAAAAAAGAGCGTAAAAACTTCGAGGAAAACCTCTTTCGACCCGTCGCGGATTTCTTATCTATCGAAAATCCAAAATTCTTCAATCGCGTACACAATCACAGTACGTGGGGCAATGCAGCCGTAGGCATGATGGGCTTGGCGATGAATGATAAAGAATTGATTGATAGGGCATTATATGGGCTGCCGATAAAAGAAGGCGCAGATTTGGAGAAAGACAATGACGGCGGTTTTATCTACGAAAAAGGTATGGCAAAAGCCGGATTTTTTGCGCAAATAGATAACGCTTTTTCACCCGACGGCTACTATACCGAAGGACCATATTATCAGCGATATGCAATGACACCTTTCATGCTTTTTGCCCTGTCATTACATCATAATAAACCCGATTTAGAGATATTTGAATACCGCGATGGCATTCTTTTGAAAGCTGTTTATGCACTCTTATATCAAACCAATCAGAGTGGTGAATTTTTCCCGATAAATGATGCGATGAAAGGTATGTCAATTGGTTCGGGTTCGGTCATTTCAGCGGTCAATATCGCTTACGGACTCAATAAAGACCCCGAACTTTTGAGCGTTGCCAAGTTACAAAATAAAGTCTTGCTCGACCAAAATGGTTACGCCGTAGCTCGTGCATTGCACGAAGACAAAGCACAGCCTTTTTTCAAAAAATCGGTTGAATTACGCGATGGTGCAAAAGGCGACGAAGGCGCACTTGGCATCTTACGTACTTTGAAAGGCAAAGAAGAGATTGCGATACTTTTTAAATACGCCGCACAGGGTTTGGGACATGGACATTTCGACAAATTATCCTACTCAATGTACGATGGCAATACGGAAGTTTTGCAGGATTACGGCTCGGCACGTTGGGTCAATATCGACCATAAAGCAGGGGGCAGATACCTCAAAGAAAATAAAACTTGGGCAAAACAAACCATCGCACACAATGCGCTCGTAGTGGACGGAAAATCACATTTTGACGGAAAATACGATAATGCAACCACGAACCATTCCGACCCTTATGTTTTTGATATTTCAAATCCTAACATACAGATAGTCAGCGCGAAAGAAACGAATGCCTATGAAGATGTAGAAATGCAGCGCACTTTAATTTTGTGCAATGGCGATGATTTTACAAGTCCCATTCTAATAGATATAATGGCAGCTTTTTCGGAGAATGAACATCAATACGACCTCCCTTTTCATTATGCTGAACACTTGATGCGCTCAAGTACAAAATTGGAAACCAACTTACCTCAAATCATGGACGAAAAACATGGTTATCAGCATTTATACGAGGAGGCGAGAGGTGATATTGACAATGGTAATTTACAATTCACATGGTTCAATGAAAATAAATTGTACTCAATAACGGCGAATGCTGACGCAGGCGATGAAGCCATTGTAGCGAGAATCGGTGCGAACGACCCTAACTTTAATTTGAGACGAGATGCACTACTCATTCACCGAAAAAATAACGCGAAAAATGCCTTGTTTTTATCTGTCATCGAACCGCATGGCAGGTACAGTCCGGTCACAGAATCTCCCGAAAAACCCTATTCACAAATTAAATCCATTCAACCTATTTTACATAATAAAAAATATACTATATTTACGGTAATTGACATTCACAATACACAGCATACATTTATGTTTTCTAATCAGGATAATGACCCCGAAAGTACACACAAGGTTGAACACGAAGGAGTTGTGTATGAATGGAAAGGTGTTTTTAATAATACGTAAAACGATTTTGCAAATCGTCACGCGAATCAGCAATCAATGCTTGGTTTTAAAATTAGAAGACGAGCGTAAGTCATTTTTAAAATGTCAGACGACAGCAGAAAACCTCTCGTCTGACATTTCAAAAATGTCCAACGAGTAGACTCCCCGAAAAACCAAAAATTAAAACACTATTCCCCAAGTCACTTGACGGCTAAAGTCGTCAGTACAGATAAACATTTTAGCATTATGATACCAGCAACTAAAGAATTTTTTTTCAAAGATGATACTCCGTGGGAAAAAGTCGCCGAAGGACTTGAAAGACAAATACACGGCTACGACGGCAAAATCATGATGGTCGTGGCTAAATTTGATACAGGAGCTATCGGACAAATGCACAATCACTATCATTCGCAAATAACGTATGTCGAAAGCGGCGAATTTGAAATGACGATTGGTGAGGAAGTCAAGACTATCAAGGGGGGAGATTCGTTTTACATTCCGCCTTATGTGATGCACGGTTGCGTATGTACGAAGCCGGGGGCGTTGATAGACGTGTTTAGCCCTGCACGCGAAGATATTTTGGCGGATGCCGGACATATTAAGGAATACAGAAATACCGTAGCGTAATGCCTCCGACTTGCGTATTCGTAAGGTAGAGAAAATTCATGAATTTTTCTCTACGTTACGGGAACAATGTCGGCGCAAGCGAGATACCGTCATTCGTCGGTACAGTCACATTGCGTTACGCAAACATAACATTATGAAAATTAAAGGATTAAGGTGGTGGGTCATTGCATTAATTGCATTGGCAACGGTAATAAATTACATTGATAGACAATCGCTTAATGTGCTTTGGCCCATGATTGGCGAAGACTTGTATCCTGACAAAACTACAGACCAACGCAAGGAAATTTATGCCTTTATATCTGTTATTTTTGTGTTTTCTTATGCTTTCGGGCAAGCCATTTTTGGAAAAATATTTGATTGGATTGGAACTCGACTTGGCTTTGTATTGTCGATAGGTGTCTGGTCAATTGCAACTGCACTCCACGCTTTGGCAAAAGGGGCGACAAGTTTTGCTATTTTTCGCTCGATTTTAGGTATTGCCGAAGCAGGAAACTGGCCCGGAGCAACAAAGGGAAACGCAGAGTGGTTTCCCACCAAAGAACGGGCATTTGCACAAGGTTTATTCAATTCGGGTGCTGCGATTGGAGGGATTATTTCCATTCCATTAATTGGTTTTTTAGCTGCCGAAGAATATTTGGGTTTAAGCTGGCAGATGATATTCATTTTAGTGGGTTTGATGGGATTATTATGGCTAATTCCTTGGTTAGTTTTGGTAAAGTCTCCTCCTAAATCTCACCCTTGGATAACGGACGAAGAACGAGAATACATCCTAAGTGGTCAGAGAAACCAAGACCTAAACGAAGACGGCAGCTACGATGAAGGATATAATCCAACAACAGGGGAATTGCTTTCTCACAAAGAAAGTTGGGGAGTTATTATCGCATCCGCAGTAATTGACCCGATTTGGTGGTTATTTGTCTTTTGGATTCCAATTTATCTTTCTGAAGTCTATGGAATGGACGTTAAAGGAATCGCCATTTACGGTTGGGTGCCTTATGTCGGTGCAATGTTCGGGGCGTGGTTTGGTGGATTATTGGCACAAAATCGTATCAAAGCGGGGTGGAGCGTGGACAGGACACGTAAGTTGGTCATTACGCTCGGTTGCTTGATTATGTTGCCGATGTTGCTGATGATGTCAAATCCTGGAAGTCCCACTTCAGCGGTGATTATCATGGCAATCATTCTATTCGGTTTTCAGACTGCAATCGGAAATGTTCAAACACTACCCAGCGATTTTTTTGGTGGGAAAACAGTCGGTACATTAGCTGGACTTGCGGGAATGGCTGCCAAATTAGGCGCTGTCGGATTGACTTCTTTGGTGCCGATGTTGACCGCAGGTGGCAATTATACCCCTGCATTTGTGATTGGTGCGGCATTGGCAGTGATTGCAATACTAAGTATCTGGATATTGTGTCCGAAAATAGAGCCATTGAAGCCGAAAGTTCGGTGATCGCAAACGTAACACAGACATTCCTGTCTGTGCCTTGCGTGTGTGTACAGACAAGAATGTCTGTGTTACGATTGCCCAATTCGAGTACAAAATTAACGTAAATTATTAATTACAACATAAATACAAATTCATTTTTTACTAAAATATTTAAAATTAAATTTGAGAAAAACGTAACATAATATACAGATAAGAATACCGTCATTCGTCGGTACAAGTTGTCTGTGTTACGATAAAAAAATAATTATGAGTTCAAACGGAAAAGTAGCTTTGGTAACGGGGTCAACAGGAGGAATAGGCTTCGAGTGTGCCAAAAAATTAGGTCAGGATGGTTTTACAGTCATTTTAAATGGACTTAACAATGATGCGGGCGCCAAAAGATTAAAGGAATTAACAGATGCAGGCATTACGGCTGAATATTACGGATTTGATGTGACCGATGAAACTTTGGTCAATGAAAATATCAATAAAATCGGTGAGAAATACGGAAAAATTGATGTCGTCGTCAATAACGCCGGAGGCTTGGGCGGTCGCTCGCGCTTCGAGGTAATGACCACAGAATTTTACAGAAAAGTCATGGCACTTAACTTGGATTCTGTATTTTTTGTATCAAGAGCCGCCATCCCTTTCCTCAAAAAAGGAAACCATCCGACTATCATCAATTTCACCTCAAATGCGGGTTGGAACGCAGGCGGTCCGGGTGCCGGAATGTACGGCACATCAAAGGCAGGCGTGCATACCATTACCAGAGCATTAGCCAAAGATTTGGCAGAATACGGCATCAGAGTAAACGCAGTATCGCCGGGAACAATCGACACAGATTTCCACAAACAAATCAAATCTACCAAACCGGAGGTCTTTGCTTCGTGGGCAAATAATATCATGCTCGGAAGACTCGGACAACCGGAAGATGTGGCTTCTGTCGTTTCATTTCTTGCCAGTGAGGGAGCTTCTTTTATGACTGCCGAAACCGTACAAATCGGTGGTGGTCAGGCACTTGGAATTTAATGTCGTTATTCGTTATTCGTGAACTCGTTATTCGTTTTATAACGTACTAATAATGAATGATTTATCGTTTTAAATAAAATTACTATCGCCGTTAATTTTGATATTGACGGCGAGTTAGTATTTTCGTAAAATAAGTAGTGAGACAAAAATAAACTAACAACATTTTGAACCACTAAGCGCACTAAAGGCACTAAATCGAACTAACGCAAAAGAACACAAAAAACTCATAATCAATGTTTTATAAAATTAATTAGTGTTCTCTGCATTAATTCGGCCTTTGTGTTTTTAGTGCGCTTAGTGGTTCAATATTTTTGTCCGACTACTTAAGAGTACGGATGTAGCGGATTTGACGGATAAACACGGATTAATTTCCGTCCACCGTCAGCCGTCCACCGTCAACCGTTTTTCAATGAAAAAAGTAGTAACATTCGGAGAAATAATGTTGCGATTGGCACCTCCGGGTTGGCTTCGATTTTCGCAAGCCTCACAATTTAATGTAATATATGGCGGTGGCGAATCGAATGTCGCCGTCTCACTGGCAAATTATGGTATTCCCACCGAATTTGTCACCCGTTTGCCGGAAAATGACATCGGCGAATGTGCCTTGATGGAAATGCGAAAGCGCGGCGTAGGTACGCAGCATATCGCAAGAGGCGGCGAACGATTGGGCATATATTTTCTCGAAACGGGCGCAGTAGCTCGTGGCTCAAAGGTCGTGTATGACCGCGCACACTCAGCCATGTCTACCATTGAAAAGGGTATGATTGACTGGGAAGAAGTCTTCAAAGATGCCGAATGGTTTCATTGGACGGGCATTACGCCGGCTATTTCGCAGGGGGCAGCAGACGCTTGTTTGGAAGCCATACAAATGGCGAACAAATTGGGCGTGACCGTTTCTACCGACCTGAATTATCGCAAAAAACTGTGGAAATACGGCAAGCAACCTTCCGAAGTTATGCCCGCTTTGGTGGCTGGTTGCGATGTCATTTTGGGCAATGAAGAAGATGCCGAAAAGCACTTCGACATTCACCCCGAAGGTGTAGATGTCACGCAAGGTCATTCGGTAGATGCAGGCTCGTATCTATCTGTTTGTCAGCAATTAATGCAGCGTTTTCCGCGTGCGAAAAAGGTCATTGTCACCTTGCGTGGTTCGATTAGTGCTTCGCACAATTCGTGGTCGGGCGTACTGTATAATGGCGATGAATTACTAAAAACACGTACTTATCAAATCACGCATATCGTTGACCGCGTGGGTGGTGGCGATAGTTTTATGGGCGGTTTGATATGTGGTTTATTAAAATATAATGACGACCAAAAAGCCCTTGATTTTGCAGTAGCGGCTTCTTGTCTCAAGCACACAATTTACGGCGATGCCAATCTTGTAACGGTGGATGAGGTCGAAAAATTGATGCAAGGAGATGCAAGTGGAAGGGTGAGTCGGTGATTGGTGACTGGTGACTGGTGACTGGTTAAATATTTTGCGAAGCAAAATAAAATACCTAATCACCAGTCACCAATCACTAATCACCAATAAACTAAAAAAAATGGCACGTTTTACAAGAATAGAAGTCATACAAACGATGGAGAAAACGGGCTTAGTGCCTTTATTTTTTCATTCGGATATTTCGGTGGCAAAGACATTGGTGAAAGCCTGTTATGAGGGCGGTGCACGACTCTTGGAGTTTACGCATCGGGGCGATTTTGCTCACGAAGTGTTCGGCGAATTGAGCCATTTTAGCAACGCTGAATTGCCGGAAATGATACTCGGCGTAGGCTCGGTGACGGATGCGGGTACGGCTGCACTATACATGAACATGGGTGCGAATTTCGTGGTAACACCCGTTTTTCGGGAAGATATTGCACGGGTATGTAACCGACGAAAGGTCTTGTGGTCGCCCGGCTGCGGTACGCTGACGGAGATTTGTCAGGCGGAGGAATTGGGTTGCGAATTGGTCAAGCTCTTTCCGGGCGGCGTGTATGGTCCGGGCTTTATAAAAGCCGCAAAAGCTCCGCAACCCTGGACAAAGATAATGCCTACGGGCGGCGTTTCTATGGATAATTTGGATACATGGTTTCAGGCAGGCGCAGCTTGTGTGGGTATGGGGTCGAAGTTATTTACGAAAGAAGTAGTACGAGATTTGAATACTGATTTATTAACGGAAAATGTGCGAATGGCTTTGGATAAAATTCAAGCTATTCGACAAACATAGCGTAATGTCTCCGGCTTGCGCCGCTCGTACTACATGCAGAGGTAGTGCGTAACGTAGAGAAAATTCATGAATTTTCTCTACGTTACGCAGACGCAAACCGGAGACAGTATGCTACGGACTAAAAAGGGCAATATCTCTAAGAGATACTGCCCGGATATAAAACGGATATTGAAGCCACGGTTAAGGTAGGTGAATAAGTTTGAAACGAAGTTTAAGTTTAAAATTTTGAACTTGAACTTGTCCACGATAATTATCGTGATTCACTTTAAAACTTAATACGTCCGAATTTGTATTTCCGACGCCATTCACCATAAATAATCATTTCATTATCAACGACTTGTCGGCACACCATCGGTCTGATGATGACGCCAGCTTCTTTATTTCTAAAAAGATCTTTCATATCTACCGTTCCATCTGCATTGATGGTCGCCAGCATTACATTTCCTCTTTTACTGATTCTTTCATTGAAGACAAAATAAATTTTGTCTTTGACTACAGCTTTTGAAAAAGAGCTATAAAAGGGACTGGTCGAACGTTGCCATTTTGGGATATAAGTACTCCACTCAATCGAACCGTCAGGGTTGATATTGACGGCGATAATGTCGTTATAATTGTATTGATAATTATAAAATATTTGCCCGGTATTAAAATCACGCTGCGTATTGGTCGAAATGAAAAATTGCTCTGCAATGAGTACTGCGCCACCATCTGTTCGTAAAACCATGTCGCGCATGTCGAAATCAAAGACTTCGCCGCCTCTTTCGGCACGGCGTTCGCGCATGAAATTGCTCATAAAATCAACGCTAAAGTCCTTCATCCCTGTCCGCGAAACTTCTTTTGTTACCTTATCAATTGCGAGGAAAAATGCGCCTTTAAATCCTTCCGAATTTCGCTCCGAATAGAAGCCCGAACATATAATATCGTTGGTTCGTCTATCCAATTTGAATGTAATATCTGTGATATATTTATCTTGTAGATAGAGGTCGTATTCTCTACGTTCTTCGCCGTCTCTTAGGGCAATAATTTTATATTTATAATTAGCTTTTCCGCGCACTTTATTGCGGATTCTTTTATCGTAAATTTTTGCTAAAATATAAACATTGCCGTCATTATCTACTTCTATTTGGCGATGTTCATATAGATTTTCATCATAAGGTAACACTATTTTTTCGCTCCAAACGCCTTTAAATTCACTATCAAGTACTTTGATACTAAATCTATTGGAAGCTGCATCTGCCCCTGCACGTGAAGATCGCACATCGGGTGCTTCACTAAAAAATATAACGGCTTTGCTACTATCCGGCGAAGGCTGATAGTCAAATTTCCCCTGTAAAGAATTAGACTTAGATGTACTGGTCATTAGAGAAAGCCCATTCCCTACCAGTTCTCCGGTGTGCTTGTTTACTTCTTGATAAAATAAGATGTGTTTCTGTTCTTTTGCTCTGTATTGTGTAAAGGTAATAAATAATTTCTTATTATATTCAAAAAAATCTTGGAAAAAAACATTACTCTTGTCAATTTCTTTAATTTTTCTACTATATTTGAGTTTCATATCGGGCGAATAATGCTCGATTATGGTGGCAGGACTGCCCCAGCGTTGTGCGCCTTTGCGTAGCACATAAATACCATTCGCATCCTCAGCGATGAGTTTGGAAATATATTCGCCATTTTTGTTGGTGTGCGAACTACCCCATTGTACATTTTGGGCGTGCAAAATAGGGCTTAATAGTACGCTTATTAACAATATAATTGATTGTTTCATGTAAATAAAATTTATCGTTCTTAAATAATTAATTACACTGTTTTATAAATTTATTTACATTTTTTGACGTTTATTTTGAAATGAATCGAATCAAAAATGACGCGAATACTCACTGTATTTAAGGATTTTTTGGTGAAGAGTCATTTTAAAAGAAAT
>Ga0209595_100195_pt1 | contig 20632 bp, 19 predicted proteins | sample Porto_4metaG_FD_187427 | JGI IMG/M metagenome (GOLD analysis project Ga0209595, IMG submission 187427) | Marine algal microbial communities from Porto, Portugal - Porto_4 metaG (SPAdes) (version 2) | ecosystem: Host-associated > Algae > Red algae > Unclassified | place: Portugal: Porto...
TCTTTTAAAATGACTCTTCACCAAAAAATCCTTAAATACAGTGAGTATTCGCGTCATTTTTGATTCGATTCATTTCAAAATAAACGTCAAAAAATGTAAATAAATTTATAAAACAGTGTACTAAGTATCAGGAACAAAATAAATGTATATTCTCGACTTGTTCTTTTTCCTTTATACTTCACCAAATTTTCCTTAAATACAATGAGTATTCGCGTCAAATTTGGTTCGTCTAAAGAAAAAATAACGACGCAAAGAATGTACATTTATTTAATTCCTGATACTAATGTACGTAAGAACGAATTTTAAGGCAAAAACGTTGCTTAAACGTTAAGAAATATTTAAAAAATATTGAAAAATATTTACAATTCGCTATGTAATCTGTTTAGAAGACACAAAAAAAGGCTTGCAGCCAGTACTGCAAACCTTTTTATTTAGTTGGTACTTTTAGTCAATAAGGGATGAAAAAATAATAAACACTACATCTTGACTTGTTCTTTTTCCTTTATACTTCACCAAATTCTCCTTAAATAACCCGTTATTCGCGTCAAATTTGGCTCGTGTAAAGAAAAAATAACGGCGTGAAAATGTAACGTTTATTATCTTTTCATCCCTAATCCATTGAGGTATTTTGCGAAGCAAAATAAAACTATCGACTAAGAACTACTCAATCCGTAGGTCTTCGATGTGAATACCCGGAAATTTTGCGGTATCAAAATTGAATAAGGTGTTGCTCAATTTCGGATTTTCAACGAGGTTCGTAAATTCAAAAACATAGCGGTCTGCATAGCGCGTAAATACGACTACTTTGACCAGCTCGTTTGTTTTCTCATCTATCGTCACGCGCAACTTTGTAATTTCGTCGTGCGATTCACGGGGTTTGATTTCGATTTGATGTACTATACGCCCGTTGAGTTTCTCATCGTCAAGTTTTTGCCCCACCATATTATCTTTATACACACTGAGCATCTTGGCGGGTGAAAGAAAATCTTCGCCATCGGGATCAGGATTGTTGATTTGTACTTCCTCATTATCTTTAAGGTGAAACCAGACCGTTTTGCCGTTGCAAACTACGTCCTGGTCGGCGAGTTCGAGACGATATTGTTCACCTTTGAGTGTCATTTTCCCCTCCTGTGTGCTTTCATTTTCGCCTTTAATCGTAAGTTTAAATTCGACCTGCATAGCTTCCATATCGTCATATTTCTTATTGACGGCATCCAAAATCTTCATGGCTTCTGGGTCGGAGGCTTCTCTCGCTTTGGCTTTCTCAATCAATGCTCTATCCACTTGTGCAAACATACTCAAGCCTACAAACAGCATTAGCATTAATGACATTATTTTTTTCATAACAATTTTTTTTTTGACCAGTTAGTAATAGACTTTATTTAGAAAAATTTTGTATGCAGCTAACTTTGTCTTTTTCCGATACTCTTCCCCTATTTTTCGCCCCGTACCGTAGGGTATGCAGCTCAAAATGAGGCTCGATTATCGAAAAAATACAAAAGTTCCATGCATACAAAATATTCCTAAATAAAGTCTAATGTAATTTTGAATGAACAAATGCTGTTCCGATAACTATCGAAATAATGTAAAATTGCACATTTATTTTTCATTATTACCAAGAAACGCCACTAAAAGGTAAAAGTTTTAATTGGCATTTCGTTTCATCTCCTAATCTTTCTCTTTCAACGTTTGTACTCTAAATTTCAAATCATGTGCCAAATAAATTTACTTATGGATAAAAAGATAATAAACGCTACATCTTCACGCCGTTATTTTTTCTTACACGAGCCAAATTTGATGCGTCCCGAATGCTTTCGGGATAAGGAGAATTTGGTGAAGTGTAAAGGAAAAATAACAAGTCGAGAATATACATTTATTTTGTTCCTGATAAGTAGTGAAACAAAAATAGGCTTACAATCTTGACGTGGTTATTTTTTCGATATTTTTTCTTACAAAAACCGCACATAGCCTACGCTACAGCCTGTCCCGTACTCGATTCGGGATAAGGATTTTTGTAGGGAAAAATAGCGGAAAAAGAAACCGTCAAAAAGTAAGGATATTTTTGTCTCACTACTTACTTAACAAAACTTTTAATTAAAAATGACAATCACTTTACATTCTCATGTAGGGTTATTTTATAACTTTGTGCCTTACTTTTATCTGTTCACCGTGTTTTAAAATACTTAAATGTTATGTCAAATTTTTCTTTAAAAACAGTAATTTTATTATGTTCTATCTTGATTTTTGTGCTTGCGGGTTGTAAGAAAAAAGAAGGTTGTACTGATGCAGAAGCCATCAACTTTGATGCAGATGCAGACAAAAGTGCGGACGTATGTGTGTATCCGAATATCGCTTTCCACCTTCATCCTAATGTTGGAGAGGAGGCATTAACGTATGGCAATACATACGATATTAATGGTTTGGATGTGCGCTTAGACGAAATTCGTTTCTACATGACGGGCTTGGAAATGACAATAAATGATAAAGCACAGAGTTTTGACAACTCTTTTATCATCACCGAAACTTCTGGCGACCAAGAAGTAGGAAAAGCCACCGCGGGTCAACTTACTAAGATGGCATTCAACGTTGGTGTTGTACCTGAGTTGAACAACGCTGACCCTGCACTCCTACCGGCTGATAATCCACTTTCGGCAGATAGCCCGTTTGTTCAACATTGGAACTGGACGGCAGGCTACATATTCCTCAAAATTGAAGGGGCAGTAGATGTGAATGGTGATGGTGTTTTTGATGGGGCTGATGAAAGTCTATCCATCCACTGTGGTTTTAATGACAACCTACAACGCATTGAACTCTCTACCGACCAGACAATAGATAAGGAGAATTTTGAAATGCACCTTGAATTTGATGTAGCGAAGTTTTTTGAAAATTATGACCTCCCAAATAATTTATTTTCACGCCCTATGAACAATCCTGAAGCAGCTGCCGCAGTGATGAACAATGTAGTTAATGCTTTTAGTTTTGAGTAATTTTAATTTCTCTAAAAAATATTTATCTAAGTATCAGGGTTTCAATAAATGTACATTCTCGACTTGTTCTTTTTCCTTTACACTTCACCAAATTTTCCTCAAATACAGTGAGTATTCGTGTCAAATTTGGTTCGTCTAAAGAAAAAATAACGACGCGAAGAATGTACATTTATTTAATTCCTGATACTAACTGATTATCAATTAGATAAAACATAAAGTGCGTCTATCATACAAATATGATAGGCGTATTTTTTTGCAAATACTTTTCTTTAAAAATATTTCTTGGCATGGTATATGCCTATTGATAAGTGTTCTTGCATAGTAGCCTAAAAAAAAGTTGGCACAGAATATGCAAATAGGATAATAACCGCAGAAATAAAAAAATAAAGTTCCGAATTGCATCGGAATAAAGATGGTGTTCTCATAGTGTGGACCGCTCCCAACTCAATGATTTGTGGGGCGGTTTTTTTTATTTACGGCTAACAATAAACGGTGAACGACTAACGGCAAACAGCTTCGTTAAATCGTTTACCGTTTATTGTTAGCCATACACCGTTCAAGAGATAGGCAGAGGGCTCGAACCCCATACCCGAAGATACCATCGGTTTTCAAGACCGCGCTTGTCCCACTGACTCATTTACTTATCTTTTTTCAACATTTAAGCATTGAGCCTACCTTAATAAGTATAAGTATTCGAAAAAGGTGAAATTTTATTTTTAAATTAAAAATAACAAATACTCATTAAGTTACTTATCAATATTTAACTAATTCATTTTCAAAATTATAAATTAAATTTATTTTAAATATAAATATTTTAATGAAATTATTTATAATAAAATACAAAATTAAATTTCGTTAAAATTGAATTTTCTTGTACTTAATGTAGACTCAGCATTGTATAAAAAAGCCCCTCAATAAATCGAGAGGCTCTATTAATTGTATATGAATTAAAATTGATATCCAAACTAATACACATAGCATATCCTCTATCTACTCTTACACTCTCACCTTAAGGATGAAAAAACAATAAACGCTACATCTTGACTTGTTCTTTTTCCGTTATACTACACCAAATTCTCCTTAAATAACCCGTTATTCGCGTCAAATTTGGTTCGTCTAAAGAAAAAATAACGACGCGAAGAATGTACATTTATTGGTTCTTTGACAAATCCCGTGATTGTTCGTTTTTCTGCCTCGCGATTGTTCGTCCCTTGCGTAAGGGATAGTAGGTGTTGTTTGAACGTAACGGAGTGGAGAGAGTGCCGGATAGCCCGACCCCCGACTGATAAGGAGGGGGATACGCCCAAATTTTCATTCACTTCACTGGATTTGTCAAAGAACCCATTTATTTATGCCTCTTAAGTAGTGAGACAAAAATATCCTTACTTTTTGACGGTTTCTTTTTCCGCTATTTTTCCCTACAAAAATCCTTATCCCGAATCGAGTACGGGACAGGCTGTAGCGTAGGCTATGTGCGGTTTTTGTAAGAAAAAATATCGAAAAAATAACCACGTCAAAATTGTAAGCCTATTTTTGTCCCACTACTTATTTATAATTTTCCTCATAAAAAATCGCGTATTCTTCCAGTTTTTTAGAGCGTAAAAGCGACTTATAATTATTTTGGGAAATGGGGAAAACGCGGTAGCCTTCGTCCAGGTTATTGAGGTATTTGGCTGGTTTGTTGCGGACGGATTTGGCGTATCGTTGGGCGATTTCGGCATTTTTGAAACGACGGACGACCAACATTTGCGTATTTTTATTTAATAATAAACTCGCCGTGAATAGCTTGTCTAATTTGTGGTTTTCTTTGTGGTAATTAGATACCGCACCTTTCACTTCCGATGATTTCACTTGCGCTGTACTCAGAATGACTAAAACGTAATGTTGAAGTTTTTCATTCATTGTATAGAGCTGCTTTGCATCTTTTTCTTTCTTTGTTTTCTCGCCTTCATCTTTCTTCCCTTTTGCTTTGGGTGCTTTTCCTTCCAAAAAGGCAAGTATTTCTTTTGCTTTCTGACCTTCTTCGGTGGCTTTATGTTTTGTAATTACTTCGTTTAGAGAGCTTTTATAGGCATCTTCGCCGTCGATACGACCGACACAAAGGGCATTGAGCAAGTCAAATTTTGCACGCAAGGCATTGGCATCAAAAAGCGAATCTGCCATGCTGATGCGCGATTTAGCTTTGCCGTATTTGCCATTTTCGTACATCAAATACGTCTCGTCATAATAAATTTCGAGGTCATCTTCTCCGCGCTGCATTTCTGCGAGGGCTTCAGGATTGGAGATTGCTTGTGCAAATTTGCTGTCAGGATATTTTTTGAGGAGTTGTTGTTTATAGCCATTGGCTTTGCTCGGATTGTTGTCGAGCGCGATGGTGTAGAGGGCATAAAGCGTCTCTGCTTCGTATTTATTGCTCGGAAAACGGCGTAACAACTCCTCGTAAGCTTCGATGGATTTTTGTGTTTTGTCGAGTTTTTCATCGTACAGGCTTCCCAAAGCGTACAATGCTTCGATGATTTTATCGTTGACGGCTTCTACTTCTTCTCGTGTCTGCGGCACGTCGGCGAAGATGGCTTTTACTTCCTCGTCAGTCACTCTTACTCGACCAATTCCTGCGATAAGCCCCTCGTCTTCGAGGTTTTCGACGCCTTGATTTTGCGAACGACGCCAGTTGTCTGTTAATGCTCGGTCGCCCCATCTGCGTTCAAAATCGCGTTTTCCTCGCTTCACTTCACTGGTACTATATGCCCAATAATCGCTATTTCCGGTGCCCGGTCCGCCGATACCGCCCGTAGGAATACCCGAATCAGAGGCAGACGGACGACCAATTTTGCTGGTCGGGTTCGCTCTTGCTCCTCCTTGTCTCATCGCGTCCAGATTGGCGAAAGCATCGGTAGCCGCCTGTTTTTGGGCATCAAGGCGTTCTTTTTTAATTTGTTTTGCCAATGCTTCTCTATCTGCTTCGCTCATGTCTTTGATGCGTAAGAGGCTGTCTTGCAGAGAAATAATTTGCAAATTGGCGGCAATATCGGTGAGGGCTTCGCTGTATTTGGCAACTGTTTCGTAGCGTTCATCGGCATTCGACATGGCGGTTTTTGTACTATCGTAATAATTTTTAGATGAAATATAATCCTCATCATCAAAATATATTTCGGCTAATCGTAAGTAGCTATCCGCTTTTTGTGGTTGGTTGCTACGGTTTGCGCGAAGCGATTGTTTGAGGAAATCAATGGCTTCGAGTTTACTATTATCTTTCAAATGAATATCCGCCATGACGTAATAAATCTGGTCGCGGAACTCGGTATTTTTGGCGTCTTTGGACATACGTTTGAGGGTAGCGAGGGTCTGCTGACTTGTCGATGAACCGGTTTTCATGCCATTCGTAGCGATATTGAGGCGGCTGCGAAATTCCATATCATAATTGGGACGCAGGCGCGTAACGCGCTTATAATTGGCGAGTGCTTCGTTGTTATTTCCTTCTAACTCATGGAGTTGTGCGAGTATATAGGTGAGGCGTGTTTTTCTTTTTCTGTTTCTGGTCAATTTCAAACCACTTTCCAGAGCAGGTATCGCTGCCGCATAGTTTTTCTGTTTGAGTTGGTAGTAAGATTTCACAATCGACAGATCTCTTTTGAGGGGTTTGGAGAGGTCGTCTATCCCATCAATTTGCTCCAACATAATGTCGGCTTCGCTATATTTTTCCTGACTAATCAAAGTACGCGCCATCCAAACCATCGCATCTCGCTGACGGGTTTTGAGGTCTTTCTTCGCTGGTATGGGGTCTTTGAGCAGGTCGCGTCCTTTTTTGCGGTCTTTTTTATCTTTACTGCGTTTGAGGGCTTCGCCGCGTTTTTTGACCAGCACTATCGGGTCATAATTATTGATGACATATTGGAACGTTTGGGCAGCTTCCTCGTAGTTTCCCTTATAATATTCGCCCATACCAATCTGCATATACGAATCGTCTACCCACTTACTCTGACGATAAAGCGATGCCACGACAGACGCCTTTTCTATCACAGGATCGAGTTGTGCGCCACCGCCGCCTTCTGCTGCTTCCTCATCGTACAGCGCAAGTACTTGGTTGTAGTTGTCGCGGCGCGAGGCTTGGGTCGCCAAATGGTTTTCCTTGAGCAATTCGCGCGAATTGTGCAAGCCATTGAAGCGGGCATTGAGGTTTTTTATGGCTTTTTTTATGCCTTTGAGTTCAGCTTCTGCGTCCTTTTGTGTAGCGCAGCCAATGAACACAAGGCTCAAAATCAATGCGAAAAGTATGGTGATTTTATTTGACATCTTTATTTAGTTGTTAGTCGATAGTCCATAGATTGATTGTTCGTATTTGTTCGCGAGTATGGTCAGCGCAAAACGCGAGGCATTTTACATTCTATTTTAACAGAAATTTAGGATAAATATTATACAATTTGCAGTAAAAATTTGAGGCGAGAGAGGTGAGACGCGAGACGAGAGTGGTGAGACGAGAGTTATTTTTATTTTTATGAATAAAAATAAATAACTAATAATACTTTTAACATTTTATAAAACATTGAAAATTATAAAATTAAAATTTCAATATCTCTCGTCTCATTTCTCTTGTCTCGCGCCTCACCTCTAATTCAAATGTAAAAATACAAATTGCAGTTACAAAAATACCTTGATTTTTACAGAAAGTCAATAACAACGCTCACCAACCTCAAAAGCAAAGGTACGTTGATAGGTTTCAAATTTATTATTGAATGGATTTTTGACCAAAATTTTCACAACATATCTATGTTCGCCGTAGACGGTGGGCGTGGTTTTGTAGGTTGCGATACCGTTTTTTGTTGGCATTTCTTCACCGTCAACTTTGATTATCATTTTCAGTTGTGAAGTTCTACTTGGAAAATAAAGAAAAATATCCGTTTCAAAAGTTTCTCCTTTTATGATAAAATTTTTCTTCGGCGAGGAAGCAATCATAGGCTTATCAAATATTAATGCAGTAACTCCAATCTTCCCCCCAAGATATTTCACAGCTATTTTCGCCAGTATCAAAGCATCATTTTTCTGCTTCGCAAAAATGGCTTTATTACATGCAATAGATTGATTTTCAAAAGAATAATTGTCAAATGGTTTGCCATTGATTAGTGGTAAAGTACCGTTAGGAAAGAAGTGTAATTCTGTTAGGTTTTGAATTTCTTCTTCTGTCACCCTAAGGTTTTTATTGGATGACAAGACCTTGATAGTTTCAATAATTTTTTGTCGATGTGCTATGATTTCACCTTTGATTTCATCGTCATTAACCACTTTCAAATTTCCTTCATCGAGGTGTTCATCTAAGCCATTAATGAAGTGATTAAAATCCGAAGTCAGCTTTTCGATTTCCTTTGCAGCAGGTACGAGTGCTTTGTAATCAGGCTTCCTTTTGACCTGCTCCACCATAGCAGAAATTTTTGATTCAATACCATTTTCGATAGCATCACTATTGGCTTTCATAGCCTCATACATTTTCATATACACGCGGTCTGTGCCCAACTCGCAGCCGCACAAGCACACGATTGTACATGTGAAAATTATTAGCAATTTAGTGTTCATGGTTTTGTGTTTTTATTTGAGTGTGTCATAAATCGGTGGTAGTACAACAAAATAAAAAATAAAAAATAAACCGTCATTCTGAATTTATTTCAGAATCTCCCAAGCTATGGAAAACAAATGCTACACTAAAGTTGTAATTCATTGATTTATAATAGACTTTATTTAGAAATATTTTGTATGCAGCTAACATTGTCTTTTTCCGATACTCTTCTCCTGTTTTTCGCTCCGTACCGTAGGGTATGCAGCTCAAAATGAGGCTCGATTATCGAAAAAATACAAAATTCCATGCATATAAAATATTCCTAAATAAAGTCTAATGAAATACAAAATTGTAGCTCATATCAAAATCGCGCCTTGTCGCCTAGGAGATTCTGAAATAAATTCAGAAAGACGTTTTGGTTTGGAGTGTTTGATGTTATGTATGACCATCGATTTGTGACACACTCTTTTTATTTGAGTATTATTCAAAAAAAATCCGCGAAATCCGTCTAATCCGCAAAATCCGCGTTCTATTTCCACTCGTAATATTGTCACAAAATGAAATGTATGGCAGAAAACTCCGTAAAATCAGAAAATTTGATTTACTTTTGTATAACGGGGTTTGGGATATTGGGGAATTAGGTGAGGTAATCGAGCAAGCAGTTACCAATCCTATAACGACATTAAATAGAAAAGATATACAGAGCTTTGAGGAGTGCACGTTATTATTTCGTTAAAAATATTGTAGCATTAACACATTTCAGCATTGTAGCATTAAAGACATTCACTCATTAAAAATTCACTCATTCACTCATTCACGCATGTCTAAAGATATACATTCTTCTACCAATAATTTGCAGGACAAATACCGTCTTGTAGTTATGAATGACGACACTTTTGAGGAAGTGACTTCGTACCGACTCACGCGGCTCAATGCTTACTTGGCTATCGGTGCAGTCTTGTTTGGTACGTTTTTGATAGGGTGGCTATTGCTGGCATTCACGCCTTTGCGACGTACCCTGCCGGGCGACTATATCAACCCGCGAGAAGTGATGGCACTCCAAACACAAATAGATACACTGGAGAAAATGCTCAAATACCAAAGCGTAGTCATATCTTCCAGAGAACGTTGGTTGAGTGGCGATTATGAATCTGGACCCGGCGAATATGTCGAAGTGAGCGAACCAACGAATATAAAAGAAGTTGCCCCAATTACCGAAGACCTTGCCCTCCGCAAAAAGTACGATGCCGATGCCGAAGAACCAGAAGTCACCGAAACTATCAGCGACCAACTCAACGACGAAACATCCGTAAATAATCCACCACCAAAGATAAATACCAAGCCGGTGAAACCCGTTTTGGTCGCCACCAATCACAACGGCATGGCAAAACAATACATCGCCCCACCCATCGCAGGCGGACGCGTGACTGATAAGTTTAGACCGGAAAGAAATCACTACGGCATTGATGTCACCGCACCACGTAACACGCCTGTACAGAGCATATTAAGCGGAACTGTTATATCATCGGACGAAACAATGGATACCGGAAATGTCATCGCCATACAACACAAACACAACCTGATTTCTTTTTACAAACATAATTCGGTATTGTTGAAAAAAGTTGGTAGTTTTGTCAGTGCAGGAGAAGCCATTGCTATTATCGGCAACACAGGCGAAATGTCTGACGGACCACACCTGCACTTTGAGCTTTGGCAAAACGGTAAACCCGTAAACCCAAGCGACTTTATTGACTTTTAAACGTGTTGAGGAGCTGACGAATTAATGTGTTGAAGAATTGATGATTAACAGTGTTTTGCACACCTTATTTCATCAACTCGTCAACACAATAATTCGTCAATTCATCAGCACAACAATTCGTCAACACAACAACTCGTCAACTAACAAACCATGTTTGGAAACAAAGAAAATAAAAACGGCATCAGCCTTAACGGAGGCGCGGGTCACGCTCGCAACAACCTCGTAAAAGGTACAGTCGTAGACGGCAATATCACCTCTCAAAGCGACATTCGCATTGATGGCACAGTCAATGGCAATATTCAATGCCAAGCCAAACTCGTCGTCGGACCGGAAGGCTATGTAGAAGGTGAAATTACTTGCCAAAACGCAGTCATTGAAGGCAAATTATTAGGAAATATCCGCGCCGAAGAAAGATTAAAACTTGGAAAAACAGCAAGCCTCAATGGCAAAATCACCACAGGCAGCCTCGATATAGAACCCGGTGCCTCCTTCAACGGTGCTTGCGAAATCATCAACCAAGACAGCAGCTATGCCACAACAACCGTCACCGCCGAAAAAGAAGCCGAATAACCAATACCGCTTCATGAAGTATACCGGCATGACATTTCAAATGGCAATCACCATATTTTTATCTGTATTTGCCGGTAAAAAATTGGATAATTATTTCGACACACCACAGCCTTATCTCACTGCGGGTATGGCATTATTGGGGGTTTTTTTAGCCCTATTTTTAGTCATTCGACAACTCATGTCAGAGAAAAAATGAGATTGATTTATTGCTTTACTGATGTATTGTTTTATTGATATATTAAGTAGTGAGACAAAAATATCCTTAGTATCAGGAATTAAGGGAACACGAAGAAAATAATCTACCCGAATTGACGCAGCTATTTTTTCTATGTGTTTTCTCAAATTTGACGCGAATACTCCCTGTATTTAAGGAAAATTTGAGGAAACACATAGGGAAAAGAGCAATTCAAACGGGTAGATTATTTTTTTCGTGTTCCCTAAATAAATGTACATTCTTCGCGTCGTTATTTTTTCTTTAGACGAACCAAATTTGACGCGAATACTCACTGTATTTAAGGATTTTTTGGTGAAGAGTCATTTTAAAAGAAATACTCAAAAAAGTAAATAAATTTGTGAAACAGTGTACTAAGTCTATTTTTGTCCCACTACTTATTTTACTGTCGTATTGCTTTCTGTTTTCGCTAAACGAAAAAATAATACAGCAATAAAACAATAGAACAATACAACAGTAAAACCATATATCAATAAAACAGTAAGTATCAATAAAATCATGCGTCCAAGTATTTTCTTTTCACAACTGACTGGCTTTTCTATATTGGTCGCGGGCATTATGTTTGCTTTCCTTCAAATCCCACAAGTCGCTGATTATGGTCAATTTACGTGGTGGTGCATGGGCTTTTTTATTTTTTTGTGCCTCATCATTTACAGTATGGCATCGCTCGTAAAACCACGCAATAACCCAATGCTCAACTTCCGCGTCGGCATCTTTTCCAATTTTCTCAAAATCATCAGTTCACTCATCTTCATCCTCTTCTACTATTATCAATACCAACCCACCACACATTTATTTGTTCTGCCTTTCTTCCTCATTTACACACTTTACACTATCTTTGAATTATATTTTCTAACAAAGGTTTTTAATTAATGATTAATGGTAAATGATTAATGATTAATGTCATTTTTTCGCTGTGCGAAAAAACATTACTTATTATTACATTGTCGTTGGTTATTAATAATTAATCGTTAATAATTAATCATTAATAACTATGTACAGGTTTTACGTAAACGATACTTACGAATTTGAATTAGCAGAAAATGACTTGCGGCACGACATTAAGGAGTACGAACAAGGTCGTTTTCACGTACTACTGAATGACAAATCATACCGCGCCGAGTTGGTTCATGCAGATACGGCAGCGAAGACATTGACCATCAAAGTCAATGGCAACACCTACGACATTCAAGCCGAAGACAAATACGATAGACTACTCAAAAAACTCGGTTTCAGCAATTTGAACAGTCAAAAAATAGACAATATAAAAGCTCCAATGCCGGGCTTAGTTTTGAAAATTCCTATCGAAGCCGGGCAAGAAATCGCGAAAGGAGATATTTTACTGATACTCGAAGCCATGAAGATGGAAAACGCTATCAAATCACCCGGCAACGGCAAAATCAAACACATCAAAGTCAAAGAAGGCGATGCAGTGGATAAAGGGCAAGTGTTGATTGAACTGGAATAAGGTGATTGGGAAATTAGGTAATTGGGGAATTGGGGAATTAGGGAAGAGGAAGAAAATAATCTACCCCAAATGAAGAAGTTATTTTTTTTATATGTTTGGCTAAATTTGACGCGCATAGCCGAGCTACGTAAGGAAGATTTAGTGAAAGATGTAAGAAAAAGAACAATTCAGACGGGTAGATTATTTTTTTCGTCTTCCCTTACTTGATTATAGTTTTGGTGGTAGTACAAGTCGTCGGACATTTACAAAATGTCAGTCGACAGCGTTTTATATTTTATTAAACAACAGCATTTTATATAATTGAAAATAAAAATATTTTAAAATAATAAAGAGAAAACTTCTCGTTGGACATTTTAAAAATGTCCGACGAGTAAGCATATCTCCCAAAGTTAAAATTAATACATATACGATTCCCGTAAAATATGGAGTTGAGCCGACTACTTTTCACCCAATTACCCAATTACCCAGTAAACTAATAAAAATGAAGTTATCAAACCTACTAATCTTCGTACTGCTCTCATTGCTTTGCTCCTGCAATGGCTGTGGCAATGACTCCTCCCCTCCTGCTACGGGTAATCCTGACATTATCCGTATCAATAACACCCAATCCGGCGAAGAAATCGGCGTATTGATTGATGGAAATATAGCGTCCGTCGCGGTCAACGACAGTACCTTTGTGAGTATAGATTCGGATGTCGAATTGAGTGAAATAAGTGGTTCCGGCGAAGCGATAATTTTCAATAATCGCCGTCCGCCAACACTGCGACAAAACATCAGCTGGACGATAGATAAGGACATTCTTTCCGCCACAATGCCCGATGAAACGCTCATTCCTGTGACCGTTTGGATACTACACGCACCATTTACGACCAATCGCGCCAATGCGATTGACTGGTCATTGACGACTTCCATGATTTGGGAAAATGAACGTATGGGTGTTGGTTTTGAAGACTACGAAATCATCGACGCCACCAATGACCCTGACGCCGCAAACTATCTCACTTTTACCTGTTCAATGCGCATCAATATGATGAATGACATCGGCAGTAAACCGGGCAGAATCAATATTTACATAGTCGAAACCGTTGATGGCGGCACGTCACGCGGGCAAGCCTGTTCGATAGGAAGCGACTTTGTGGCGATGGCTTCGGGCGCAGGTACAGAATTACTTTCGCACGAAATAGGGCATAATTTTGGCTTACTGCACATCGATTCGCGTTCCGATTTTAATCGTACCAATGTCATGCACAGTGCAAGCAATACACGACAATACTTCTCTGAAGGTCAATTATTTAGAGCGCATTTCAACCCAAATTCGGCACTCAACGACACCTATAATGTACGCCCCGGACTCCCCACCCGCAACTGCGGACACCTCCAAACCAGCAATCAATGCCCCGACATCGGAAAACGAATCTGGGACGATGGTACGTTTAGACCTAATTAAGTTTAAAAACAAATTCGCTTTCAGCGAATTACATCAATTCATCAGTTCGTCAACTCGTCAATTCATTCTTAATGAAATTCAGCGCAACAGATAGGCAGAAAAACATATACATTCGAGGCATGAGTGGACACCGCCCCCTCATCCCGACAACGCATGAAAAGCTCCGCCAAGCTGCCAAAGAGCGACTTTCTGCCGAAGCCTACACCTATATTGCAGGTGGTGCAGGGCGCGAAGATACGATTGCAGCAAACCGAAAAGATTTTGAAAAATGGAAAATCGTACCCCGTATGTTGCGCGATGTTTCTGAGCGCGATACTTCGCTAAATTTATTTGGTCAATCGCTGCCTTCGCCCTTTTTGCTCGCGCCCATTGGCGTACTCGAAATGGCGCATCGCAAAGCCGATAGAGCCGTTGCACAAGCCGCCAAAAACACTGGAACACCCATGATTTTTTCCAATCAAGCCTCCATTTCGATGGAAAGTTGCGCTCGCATTTTGGAAGATAGCCCGCGTTGGTTTCAATTGTATTGGAGCAAATCTGACGAACTCGTTGGCAGCCTCGTCAAACGTGCCGAGGACTGCCGCTGTTCGGCTATTGTCGTCACGCTTGACACTACCCTACTCGGTTGGCGCAACCAAGACCTCGACATCGCCCACCTCCCATTTCTCAATGGAAAAGGCATAGCCCAATACACCTCTGACCCTGTGTTTACAAGACTTTTGGAAGAAAAAGACCAGCAAGCCGCTACACGCGCTTCTCACCACATCAACCCCACCACTATGTCTGCGCTATTCAAATTAGCATGGCGTTTTCCTGGACGTTTTGTGAGCAATTTGACCTCTGGCGTCCCCCTCAAATCCATCCGAAAATTTGTCGATATATACTCGCGTCCCTCCCTTACTTGGGAAAATCTCGCCTTTCTCCGCGAGCATACTTCGCTGCCGATTTTACTCAAAGGCATCCTTCATCCCGACGATGCGCTCAAAGCACTCGATTACGGTATCAACGGCATTATCGTCTCCAATCATGGCGGCAGACAGGTCGATGGCACTATCAGCACCATCGAAGCCCTACCCGGCGTAGTGAAAGCCATTAATCGTAAAATTCCCGTCCTGATGGATAGCGGAATACGCGGCGGTTCGGATGCTTTTAAAGCCCTCGCGCTTGGCGCAAATGCCGTTTGTATCGGCAGACCTTATGTGTACGCACTCGCACTCGCAGGCAGGCAAGGCGTAGAAGAGTTGATTAAAAATTATAGGGCTGATTTTGAATTGACCATGGCACTCGCAGGCTGCAAGTCGCTAGAGGAGATTAACGTTGATTTAATGTATAATAATCAATGATGGTTCTTTGACAAATCCAGTGAAGTGAATGAAAATTTGGGCGTATCCCCCTCCTTATCAGTCGGGGGTCGGGCTATCCGGCACTCTCTCCACTCCGCTATCGCTACGTTACGTTCAAACAACACCTACTATCCCTTACGCAAGGAACGAACAATCGCGAGACAGAAAAACAAACAATCACGGGATTTGTCAAAGAACCAAAATGATTAATGATTAATGATTAATGATTAATGATTAACGATTAACGAATAACGAATAACGATTAACGATTAACGATTAACGATTAACGATTAACGAATAACGATTAACGATTAACGAATAACGATTAACGATTAACGAATAACGATTAACGAATAACGATTAACGATTAACGAATAACGATTAACGATTAACGAATAACGATTAACGATTAACGAATAACGATTAACGATTAACGATTAACGATTAACGATTAACGATTAACGATTAACGATTAACGATTAACGAATAACGAATAACGAATAACGATTAAATCAAGGATGCGCCGCGACCCAAATTTCGCCATCGGCATAGACTTCTTTTTTCCAAATTGGGACAGTTTGTTTGAGGGTGTCTATTACGAATTGACAAGCCTCAAAAGCTGCTTTTCTATGCGGACAAGCTACCGCAATTATCACCGGAATTTCGCCAATATCCAGCACGCCCGTACGATGATGCACGACAATACGTTGCACATTCCAACGCTCACAAGCTATCTCGGCTAATTTTCTCATTTCCGAAATCGCCATTGGTGCATAGGCTTCAAATTCGAGGCGTGTCACGGCGCGCCCCTTCGTGTGGTTGCGTACTGTGCCGATGAATACGTTGATGCCGCCGCAATTCGGTAAACTCACAAAGTCGATACAATCACTGGTAATCAGGGGCTTATCGCTTAATAGTATGTTGATTTTTTCGTCATTCATAATAAATAAAAACGGTCAAACGCGATGAGTCGCATTTGTGCGATACGTAGCACGGTGCTTTCAGCCCGTGCCGCATTAGGTACGCAGTAGTGCGCAAGATATGAGCTGGAAGCACCGTGCTACGGGCTATTTCAATCTTTTCATTATCTCTTCGTACTCCTTTTTATGGTTAATATTTTGAAAAACCTCTGGCTGTGCAGCGTCAATCAAATGCACCCGCGAATTTATCAGCACCTTGCGCGGACAGGAATATCCCTGCGCCAAATATTGAAATAATATCGGATAACTCTTTGGTTCCCAAACAGTAATCAGCGGTTCGGGAAACTCACTGTGCGGACTATTGAACGCCGTTGCTACGTAGGAAGTATCGCGACTGTCCACCAATTGTCGGATAGTTTCTTCATTCATCAAAGGATAATCGCAAGCGAGTACCAACCAAGCCGCATTCGGGTCTTCCCTAAAAGCGGACAGTATCGCACCGTGCGGACCAAGCCCCAGAAATGTATCGAGAATGAGTGAAAAATCGCCCATTTCATCGGCTTGTTCGGCGCGGCAGGAAAGGTGAACCGATTGGCAAAACGGTGCGATGAGGTCGTGCATACATTCGCGATGTGGCTTGTCGAAATACTTGATTGCGCCTTTGTCTTGCCCCATGCGTGTGCTGCGTCCGCCCGCGAGAATCAAGCCCTTTAAAGGCGGTATATTTTGTGTTATTTTTTCCTGTAAAAAATGAATAATTTTATTGGTTTCGCTGGCGCGAAAAACGGGTATTTTCTTGTGTTCGGACAAATATTCTTTTAGGAAATCATAAATATCTATTGTGTCATCCGTTAGTATAAATGCCTGTACATCAGTTAGTCGCTCCAATTTACGACTCAATGATTCCGCTTTTTTCGGATCAATAAATACCAATTGTTTTTGGGTTGTAAAGTGATTGCCATTTACGAGAATTAAGTCCGTCTCATTGAAGTGCATCCTAAAATGATAGGACTCCATATTCGCCTGAAAATCAAAGCGATGATAGCCGATTTTGTCCGTATAAATCATGGCTTTAGGCAGGTCGTCCGTGTCCGTATCGTCATGGCTTTTGTGGTCAGCATCTACGTAGGCGAGCTGGTATTTTTGCGATAGCTGACTGATAATTTCATTTGCCAATTGCTGAATATTACTGCAGGTCGTACCGAGTATTCCCCATTCGTTTCTACCGAAATTGCCGAGTTTGGGGCGTTTGAGTTTTGCATGTTTTTGATGTGTCATAAGCGTAATCCAGACATTCTTGTCTGGTCTAAATGTGATGTGTTTCCAGACAGGAATGTCTGGGTTACGTTCTTAAGAAGTCTTTTTTTCCGCCTGTTTTTTCCATGAGTTTTGTTTCCTTGATGATGATATTATGCGAAAATGCTTTGCACATATCGTATATCGTGAGTGCTGCAAGGCTTGCGCCTGTGAGGGCTTCCATTTCGATACCTGTTTTTGCATAAACACTTACTGTACAATTGATTACGATTTGCTTTTCACCATTAATATGAATATCAATTTGGCAATTGTCCATACCTATCGGGTGGCAAAGCGGGATGAGTTCGCCTGTCTTTTTGGCTGCCATGACGCCGGCTACGATTGCCGTCTGAAATACAGGTCCTTTTTTGGTATGTATTTCGTTATTCTCCAATAAATCCATAATCGCCGCATCGACTTCTATTATGCTCTGCGCCCGTGCTATACGATGTGTTGGTGTTTTTTTACCAACATCCACCATCGAAGGATTGCCGGCATTATCTAGGTGTGTGAATTGCTTCATGTGCTGACGAATTGACGTGTTGATGAATTGGTGTGTTGATGTTTTTCAAGCCTCTTTACTCCCATCTTTGACCTCTACGGTAGTGATGACATCTGCATTCAATTGAAAATTAAGTGATTTGGGGCTGATGCTGATGCCATCTACGTTGTAGTCGATGATGGAGCTTTTGAGTAGTAATCCGGGTTGTATTTCGTTATTTTTAATTTGTGCGTTGATATTTTCAACGATTATTTTGATGGGGATTTTAATGGCTTTTTGGAGTTCTTCCAGAATTTTATCAGAGGCAAACATAGCGATGCCTTGACTTTTGAGTCCCTTTCCATCAAGGTTGAGTTCCATATCTTTAAAATCAATGTCTTTCGTTTTGGTGTTGTATTTTGGAATGGCTTTTATGGTGATGTTACCCGAAAAGGCACCTTTTAAGCCTGCTTTTACAACGAGTTTTTCGCCTTCGGCAGTAATTTTTATATCACTCGGCGTGAGGTCAAATTGCTCTATCGGCAGTGGTTTATTACCAATTTGGTGATTGGCAATAGTTTCAAGGGTCGTTAGGGCGATTTTATTTTGAAGTTGTAAACTGCTGTATGCACTCATGTTTTTTTTTATTAAATAAATTAATGTATTTTTGTGATTAAATAGTAAGACAAAAATATCCTTAGTGAAAGAAATTAAATAAGATGTCCCATAATACGAAGTATTTTTTTCGTCTAAGAATTTTTTGAAAGCCGCACATAGCCTTAGCACAGCCTGTCCCGAACCCCGATTCGGGATAAGGATTTCAAAGGATTCTTAGACGGAAAAAGACGAGTATAATGGCACATGTTTTATTTTCTTTCACTAAGCCTATTTTTGTCCCACTACTTATTTGCCTCGCAAAAATAGTTTTTTCGTTTCAAAACTCAATCATTATGCAAAAATATATTTTAGTTGGTCTTGCCTTATTTTTTACCCTAAATCTGAAGGCACAACATATCGAACCCTGCGCCACACCGCCTGTCAAATCTGAATGGCTCAAAAGCTATCAAGCCAATCCTGATGCCTATGCAAAAGGGAGTGACACTACGATTTATGTACCTGTCACTGTGCATGTTGTGGGTACGGATGTGGGTACAGGCTATTATCCGGTAGAGGATATTTTTAATACATTTTGCCAGTTGAATGTTGATTTTGAACCGCTAAATATACGTTTTTATATTGAAGGTGATTTGAATTATATCAATAACTCGCTGTGGTACACCCATGATAATTTTAATGATGGCACCGAAATGATGGAACTCAACCGAGTGCCTGGCACATTTAATTGTTATATCGTGGAAACGGCAGCGGGCGCAGGTGGTTATTATAATCCTTTGCCGGATGCCGTGGCGTTGACGATAGGCAATTTGAACTTACCGACATGGCATACTTGGGCGCATGAAGCGGGGCATTATTTTACGCTGATGCACACTTTTTTGGGCTGGGAAGGTATTGATTATAATTTTAATGACCCGACACCCGAAAGCGTAAGTGGTTGGGGTTTACCTATTCCGGTGGAGCGTATGGATGGCTCGAATTGTTTGGAGGCTGCTGATGGTTTTTGCGATACGCCGCCGGATTATTTGAGTTCGATATTCGGTTGTGATTCGATGGGTTTTAGTTTTCGGTTGCAAAAAGACCCCGATAGTATATTTTTTCGCTCGGACGGCGGCAATTTTATGAGTTACTCAAACGGTATCTGTAATTCGTATTTTTCGGCAGAACAAGAGGGGGCTATTCGCGCCAATCTGATCAATGACCGACAAGATTTATTGACGAATCAAACGGTGATTGATGTCCCCGTGACCGACCTATCAACGCTACTCGAACCCACTCAGGACGAGATAGTTACAGCAGCTCCGACTTTGAGATGGACAAGCGTGGAGAATGCCAATCGCTATTATTATGAAGTCAATCGTTCGGCGGGCTTTAGTCCATCGCTACGAGTGAAAGAGGCTATTGTAATGGATACTTTTGTTGTCGTTGATGATTTGGGTAATAATGCAAATTACTACTGGCGTGTACGACCTCTAAATACAACTTATCCGTGTGAAGGCGAGTACAGCACTTCGTCTTTTATGACGGGTGAATTGGTTGGTAGTGAAGGTGTTGCGGCTTTGAATGACTTGGTATTGTATCCCAATATTTTGTCTGTCGGACAAGCGGCACGGCTGGAAATGAACTTGGATTCGCCGATAGATGTGAGTGTCCGTTTATTGGATGTAAACGGGCGGCAAGTGTCCACTATATTTGAAGGTCAAGTGAACGGTATTTTTTCACAAGAAATTGATACTCAATTATTTTCGACCGGATTATACTGGGTTGTTGTTGAAGCAAATGGGGCTTTGGTACAAAAAAAATTAATGGTTTTTTGATTTTTAGGAATTTGGAAAGCTTAGGGAAGACGAAAAAAATAATCTACCCGTCTGAATTGTTCTTTTTCTTATATGTTTCACTAAATCTTCCTTAGTGAAAGAAAATAAATAACTTGCCCCATTATGCTTGTTCTTTTCCCTTCTAAAAA
>Ga0209595_100197_pt1 | contig 20585 bp, 16 predicted proteins | sample Porto_4metaG_FD_187427 | JGI IMG/M metagenome (GOLD analysis project Ga0209595, IMG submission 187427) | Marine algal microbial communities from Porto, Portugal - Porto_4 metaG (SPAdes) (version 2) | ecosystem: Host-associated > Algae > Red algae > Unclassified | place: Portugal: Porto...
ATCGTCCAATCCATCCTGACTGTCGGATCGGTGCGGATTAAAACTAAAGACAGAAACTAAACATGTAGATTCATGAGCGTAATGCTGGCGGACGCGGGTTCAACTCCCGCCATCTCCACCAAACATTGATAAAGGGCTAACAGTCATAGATTGTTAGCCCTTTATTTTGGGCGTTTTGTGGGTTTTCACTACTTTGTAGGAGTGTATCGTTCTATATAGAATGTTGGTATTATTTTTGGTATTCAAGTTTATACCCACTCTCAATACCAACAAAGGATAGCCCAATGCCCTTAACTCATACCGTCATTAATAAGCTATCACTTAGTACACCTCAATTGATACAAAGCGACCTGACAAGCATAGGGGCGGTAATGGGCTGCAATTACGGGTGCATACCAGTCGATAAGATGAAAGCTAAGCATTTCACATTGTGCCACTAGCATCGCAAGCAATGGCGATACTAGAGCAAATCGAAAAACTAAACTTTCTGGTCAGTATATTTTCTCCAATGCCTAAACCTGTAAGCCATACAGCCAAAGCGCATTTATTAATGCCCTATGGAATATGGGCTGTACCTGAAGCCATTAGACATGGGTTAAATAGGTACTAGCAGCTACAAGGCAATGAAGCTTATAGCAGAATAATGAGCTGTCGATACAAGAGCTAATTTGAGTCTAATAGAGCCGTTTAGTTAAGAACTAAGGTATTTCATATCAGCTACACGTTTTTCTTGTTGCTCTTGAAGAGCTGATAGTTTTTCAATGAGCATTGTAATTTGAGAGGCACTCATTAAGTAAGGTTTGAATTCATTGCTAGCCGAGTACTTGAAATATTCTTTATTCTGATCGCTGGTGGTTAAATATTTCATTGACCACTTATTCCAATATCGTTCTTCAACTGCACGACAATCGATAACTTCCAAATCGAAATGTCTTTCATCGTTAACCAATTTTCTCAATAGATTATTAATTACAGGTCGTGCACCTTCGATAACTTGCAGGAAGTAGTTTTCATTCATCACTAACACCCCAGTAACGCCACTACGTTCATTGTTTCGTCGCGCTTGCTCTAGAATGCGTGCTACTTCGATATTTGCATTTTTGGTGTTATAGCGGCTAATATAAGTTAAACGTAGGATAATATGTTCACCATGATTTACATCCAAATTTTTTATCTCTTCAAGCGCAGTCAAATTTGACTCCATAGCTTACTCCACTTAATTAAATGTCATTTAATCGTTTGCTGTCACTATTAGAGTTAACATTGATAACTACAGCTAAGAATTATGAAGCAATTATAGTAGATATAGTAATTTAGGGCTTGCTACCAAATGTAGCAAGCATGTAAACATGATGTATTGCGCGGCAATGACTAATTGTTGTGAGCAGATACAGAGAAAATGTCGGAGAAATATATAAATTTTATGGTTAATTAAAAAAAACAGTGATGCTGACAAACTTTTGATGAGAAAATAAAAACTATTTATATAGAGTAATCATCAAGTCTTTGGAGTTGAATCACAATTTTTTGTTGTCTATGGAGAACATAATATTAGCTTGTCTTAAAGAATAATTCTGATTATTCTTAGTTGAGGCCTATTCTTCGCATCAGGCGATGCAGTAGCAAGAATAAGCGGCCTTTCAAACAACTACAGGGAATGTATTATGTTAGGAAAAATGATGTATCAGCCATTGCTGATCAGTGGTCTAATCGAACACGCTGCCCGTTATCATGGCGATACAGCGGTTTTGTCCAAAGAAGTCGACGGACAGATGACTCATACCAATTGGCGCACTGTCTCAGCTAACTCAAAACGATTGGCCAATGCGTTGGCTACACTGGGACTTAAATCATCAGAACGCATAGCGACCTTGGCTTGGAACAATCGTCGGCATTTAGAAGCTTGGTATGCGATTTCAGGTAGTGGCATGGTTTGCCATACTATCAATCCACGTTTGTTCCCCGAGCAGCTTAGCTACATTATCAATGACGCTGATGATCGTGTGCTATTTTTTGATACTACTTTCCTACCGCTAATTATGGCAATCAAAGAGCATATCAAAGGTGTTGAACACTTCATTTGTCTCGGTGATCGAGATGATAGTATTGTCGAAAAACTGCCTAATGTACTGTTCTTTGATGAGTTATTAGCAGAAAATTCTACTGACTTTGACTGGCCTCAATTCGATGAAGCGACCGCCAGCTCTTTATGCTACACCTCAGGAACTACCGGTAACCCTAAAGGGATTTTATATACGCATCGCTCTTCTGTGCTGCATGCTATGGCATTGTGCATGCCTGATGTCTCCGCGCTCTCTGCACAAGACGTTTTGCTACCCGTAGTACCGATGTTCCATGTCAATGCGTGGGGCACACCTTATGCAGCTGCCTTGACTGGTTGCTCTCTCATACTTCCTGGTCCAAATCTCGATGGTGACAGCCTAGTATCTCTCATTGATGATTATTATGTCACGGTTGCTTTGGGCGTCCCAACGATTTGGCAAAGTCTATTGACCGCTGCCAAAGCCAGAGGTAGCAAGCTTGATAGCATGACGCGTACCATTGTCGGAGGAGCTGCATGCCCACCATCGGTAATCAAAACGTTCAGAGAAGACTTTAACTGCGATGCGGTGCATGGTTGGGGTATGACAGAAACCAGTCCACTTGGAACGATGAATCAAATAAAAGCCAAGCATAAATCGCTGAGTAAAGATGAGATTAATGAGTTGCGTAACTCTCAAGGTCGTCCACCCTACGGCGTTCAGCTACGTCTCATAGATACTGACGAGCCACTACAGCGAGTTGAAGAAGATGGTATGTCTCAAGGTCGTCTACAGATTAAAGGGCATTGGATCATCAACGATTATTACACAGAAAATCCTGATGCGATAACTGAAGACGGTTGGTTCGACACAGGCGATATTGCAACCATTGATGCCGATGGCTATATGAATATTCGGGATCGCTCAAAAGATTTGATTAAATCTGGTGGGGAGTGGATATCGTCAGTAGAGCTAGAAAACATCGCAGTCGCCCATCCGCAGATAAGAATGGCGGCCGCTATTGCTGCAAAGCACAAGAAATGGAGCGAACGTCCAGTACTGATTGTAGTGAAAGAGCCGGATTCAAAAATCGATGAGGCGCAAGTGCTGAGCTTTTACGAAGGTAAAATCGCCAGCTGGCAAATACCCGATAAAGTCATATTTGTAGATAATATCGTGCTAAATGGCGCTGGGAAAATGGTCAAAAAGGATTTGCGTGATGACTATGGCAACGTACTGTTGGATAGCTGATTTGGCTATTAAGAGCACAAATTGATAATGCTACTTGCCAAACCAAGTGTGTAATCTAGTTAGATTTCTCTAAGAATAGTGGTATAGGTGAATAGAGTAGTTGAAATGCTCGTCATCCATATCACTTATCATGATTAATATTCTAAATGAGCACTGGGAGATGAATGTACATCAGATGCATGGATTGGGATAGATAGAGCAGGACAGTATGGAACGCCAGATACAACAAATCCCCTGATATCAGGGGCTTTAGCTGTTCTATAAGATAGTATAGGACTATGTAATGGTACCCGGAGCCGGAACGATATTATGTAATCAAGTGTTTGATTTTATTGTATAAATTTTTTTACATTTAATATTATGTACATGGTAGTGTACATGAGATAAGGGTTTCAGAAATGTATAATAAATGTTTTGTGTTATTCCATCTTATTGAAAGCGTCATCGATTAATCTCTGAAGATATTCGGCGCTACTTATTTTATCGTCATTAGCCAGTTTTTTGAGCTTATTCATATAGGGTCTAGTTAAGAAGTATTCTTGAGCAGACTCAGCATCTTTTTTGTCACGAAACTTTTTTTGACTCCAAGCACCACGCATCTTTCTGATAATTTCTTTCTTTCTCAGACTCATACCTGATGTTTCGTATGTAGTGCTATTATAATCTAATAGTGTATCTATAACGTCGAAAGAAGCACAAATTTGATTGTATACATCATTTAAATCATCTATTAGAAACGAGTTTGGTTGTAAAAGTAGCCCTTGTGAAAGTAGGTATTCTTGTGCCCACATTAGCTGTTCTTCATTTTTTTCATCCAACCAATCAAGGTACTTATTGAGTGTTTTGCAGTTACTATATACAATTTTAGCAGAACTTATATATTCGGTCTTTCTCTCAAGCTGTCTTCGTTCTTCACTCATAGTTCTATGCGAGTTGATGTGATAGTTTCCATTAGATCTATTTTCGTCATCTATCCTTTTAGAAAGCTCATCAATTTTTCCTTCCCACATGAGGTCAGTGAATTCACGTGTACTTATAATCGATGATTGATTGGGACTGTCTATTAGTGAGTTATTCTCTATACTATTTTCTTCTTTTGTCAAAAGGCGACAAGTGTCAAATTTTTTTATACAATCCTCAATATAAGAAGTGTGAATAAACTGCTGGAAAATCGTAATGTAATGAGAATCAAGATGTGAGTGACTTTTCTCGAGATAGTAATCAAACCATAATGCTACTCTCAAATTTTTAAATATCCAACCTACTATCCTGTCATTAAGTACATTGTCGTAACTCATATCAATATACCTGTCTAATACCTCAGACGTTATCTTTAGTTCTACTAGTCTCCTACGTAGATATCCTAAATCATCTACAAAAAAAGGTTTTGAACTATTACCAAATATTTTATGTATTACTACGTAAAGTACTCGAGAAGGCAGTTTTTTTAGTTTTTCTTGAATAGCACCTTCTTCTTTTACCGCATTGTAATATTCTGGTCTTTGGCTGTGAGCAGTACTCATTTGACATCCTCAATGTAATAAATATTCAAGTAATATTCTAAAGATATCTAAGTAATATGGAAATATTTTTAGAATAAATATTTAGTAATAATTTAGTAATATTATTTTAGTGAATAAAACTTATCATATTCACTAACCTTATTGCCTAGCGGGGGCACCATGAGCTTTGCTAAGTATTTGACCCTACTTTATAGTCATTATTGTATATTGTTAAGAGAGTTTCTCTTTGATTGATGAAGTACATTCACGACCTACTATGTATCTGTACTAGATATTGATTAACCAATTTGTGATGATTGACTGCTATCAGAGCTAACTCCATCCCGATTTTCACTATTCAAAAAGCCTGAAAACCCGGTATCCAGTTAGCGAAAAGACGCTGGAAACTCTGCTCTCGAACTTTTCATATATGGTTGGTATCTATGTTATTGATTAATACTACTGACTAATCATCATTAAAAAATACCACTAGACCCTACTCTATGAACAATTCGTTCTCATTCATAGGAGTAGTATCATGTCATACCCACATATCCATCAATCCAAGCTTATTAGTACTATCGATTTATTAGTCAGAGATGTGCTATTTGATGATATCGATATCAGTCAAGTCAGCGTTCAGCTATCGAATTTGTATTTACCCTTGCTAGACGATTACGATTTCACATTGGAGTACGCACAAACTGTTGAAGCATTCAAACATAGTGCTGAAAAAGTGATGGCTGACCCACACTCGCAAGCTCAGAGGTGGGACGATTACAATACGGCTCAATTTATGGATTACCTAGGCGCTTATAAAGCTCTCATTACAGCCGAAGATGCTAAGCTGAATAATCAAGAGAAAAGTAATAGCAAGGTGCTTGAAATAGATTTACGTAAGCTATTCAGGAGGTATTCTAGGCTGTTGTTTGTCAGAGTTGATTTAGGCTACTTAAAAGACACCATGCATTTAGTTGATATCGAAGATTTACGTCGACACCTAAAAAACCTTAGAGAGCTTATAGGCAATAAAAAGACATGCTTTGAAGGTTTGGTAGGCCATGCTATAGCGATAGAACAAGGGCATGAACATGGCTACCATTGTCATGTCCTCTTAATCTATAACGGTGCTAACCGCTGGAAAGACACCTATCTAGGCCAAGCAGTAGGAGAGAAGTGGGAGAGCATTACCGATGGTCTGGGTTCTTACTATAATTGCAACCACCCAGCAAATAAGAGAGCTTATGAAAGGAGTGGCACACTAGGTATCGGCATGATAAGTCGTCACGATGAACAAGCCGTTGAGAATGCGATAAGAACAGCCTTATACCTCACTGACCCCGGTAAGACTGACCGCTATACTGACAGGCTTGACCAGCATCTAAAGGTCAAGCTACCTAAAATGAAAACTTTTACTCGCGGTATTACTCAAGGTTAAAGGGTATAGTCAACTGAACCTATAGCAAAATAATCTCAGATATATACTATTTTAATGAGATAGCGCATTAGTAGTTAGTAAAGCGCCTAATCCAATCAATATTTAATCAATAAAGGTCTGCCTCGTGCAGACCTTTTTTATGCCCAAAATAAAAGGAGTGCTTATGAAAACCATCTGTCCATGTTGTCAGTCAACTGCGGTCTATGAGATGACTGATGGTATCAGTATCAATCTAATCGACCAGCTGTTATCCCCTGCTGTTCTCGTCAGCCTTGGCGTTAGTTTGTGCAAGACGCTTAAAGTTCATCCTGCTATAGGTGTGGTTGCAGGTACAACAGTCGCAGCGCTTATAGAGATGACTCAGTCTCATCAAGCGCTACCGATGCTAGTCAATCAGCAATATCGCTGTGATGACTGCACGCATGTCTTCACCACCTTTCATTAATCCATTTAACCCACTTCATTTACCTTACTTAATCATCAATAAAAAGGAATATTCTCATGGCACATTTAATCGAAAGTATGGCGTACGTAGGCGAAACTCCTTGGCATGGTCTTGGTAATGAGCTATCACCTAAGCAGCCCTTAGAGGTTTGGGCACGCGAGGCAGGGCTTGATTGGTGTATTGAGTCATCGGACGTCAGCTACATGTCAAGCAATGACAAAGGGCACAATCTCATCATGCCCTTTGCTGAGAACAAGGTGCTCTATCGCAGTGATAACCTAGAGCCGTTATCAGTCGTCAGTCAACGCTACCAAGAAGTACAACCGCGTGAGATTTTAGAGTTCTATCGCGATCTCACAGAGCAGTCTGACTTTGAGCTTGAGACTGCTGGTGTGCTCAAAGGTGGTCGTAAGCTATGGGCATTGGCTCGTACAGGCCAGTCAGCAACGCTTAAGGGCAAAGATGTTAGTAATGGCTATCTCTTACTGGCAACGGCTTGTGATGGGACGCTTGCGACCACAGCACAGTTCACTAATATCCGTGTGGTCTGTAATAACACCTTTGCTGTTAGCTTAGCCAACGGAAGTGGTGGTGTGGTCAAAGTGCCGCATAGTACCTCCTTTGATGCTGATAGCGTCAAGCAGCAATTAGGCGTATCGGTGAAGCAGTGGGAGGAGCACAGCTATGAGATGAAGCAATTATCGGAGCGCCGTGTGACCCAATCAGAAGCAGCCAATTATTTAAGCCGTGTATTCAATGACCAAGACAATAACCTTATCTTGTTTAATAGCGCTAAAAAGCAAAAGGATGCTGTCCCTAATGCCAAAGCGATGAATAAGGTGATGCAGATGTTTAACGGTCAAGGGCGCGGTGCTGATTTAGATGCTGCCCGTGACACAGCTTATGGACTGCTATGTAGTATCACGGAATATGTTGACCATGAACGTCGAGCGATGAGTACCGATAATCGTCTTAATTCAGCATGGTTCGGTGCTGGGGCTAAGCTGAAGCAAAAGGGCTTAGAGGAATCGCTACTGATGCTTGCTTAATCAGGGATGTTTAACGTCTGAAAGCACGATTAACCACGCCTTAGCGCGTGGTTTTTTATGTCCATTATTTAACCAATCACATTAATTCATGAAGCCATTTATAAGGAATGTATTATGGAAACCATCGCATTAAACACGACAACTCAGCCAAGACGCGCAAAGCGTTTAACTATCAAAGCCAAATCATCACGCATATCTTCAAAAACGAAAGCCAACATTGAGCACTCAACGCCTTTGGTGCCATCGACTCAATCAACTACTGCTAAACGTCTTGTCAGTACCAAAGACTTGAGCCGTGAAGACTGGTTAGCCGTTCGCAAGCAAGGTATTGGTAGCTCTGATGCAGCTGCTGCCTGCGGTATCCATCCTTACCTTTCCATGCTTGAGCTATGGATGATTAAAACAGGACGCATGACCTCAAACATTGATGAGAGTATTGAGGGTTACTCTCCACTGTACTGGGGCAATACGCTTGAGCCGATGGTCGCTAAGTACTATCAAGAGCATACTGGTAATAAGGTACGTCGGGTGAATGCCGTCTTGCAACACGCTGCCCCTGACAATCACTTTATGCTAGCGAATCTAGACTATGCGGTAACAGGAAGCGATGAAGTACAAATACTCGAATGCAAAACAGCAGGAGAACATGGTGCGAAGCTGTGGAAGCATGGTGTGCCTCTGTATGTGACTTGCCAAGTCCAGCACCAGTTAGCGGTCACAGGTAAACAAGCGGCGCATATCTGCGTGTTGCTATGCGGACACGAAGCTAAAATATACAAGGTTGAGCGAGATGAGCGTTTAATTGACTCCATTACGGAACACGAGCGTCTATTCTGGCAATACGTAGCAACAGACACACCGCCAACCCCTGACCATAGTGAGTCAGCTGCCCGTGCATTAAAGCGGCTTTACCCAAAGCCCAAACCCTCAAGCAAGATTGATTTAAGTGCAGATGACGGTGCCAACAGCTTATTTGAGCAGTTGCTTAGTTACCGTGACTATATGCAGGAGCTAGAAGAACGTCATGATAAGGTGAAGCACCAACTGCAAACGCTGATTGCCGATAATGAAGTTGCTGTGTTTGATAAAGGCGCGATCTCATGGAAACGCTCTAAAGACAGTATTGGTTTAGACAGTAAAGCCATTATCAAAGCGCATCCTGAATTACTCACTCAATTTAGTAAAACAAAGCAAGGCAGTCGTCGCTTTGTTGTACTTAATGACTAAGCTAAATATCACTCAATCATCAACACAATAAACAATCAGTCAAAGCTAATTAATCAAAGCAAGCACATAACCGCCCACCTATCACAGGTGGGCTTTTTTATGGCTAAACACATTTTATTAAACACACAAGGAATATCACCATGATTAAAGGTCTCACGATAACCCCACCAGTATTAGGTCGCATTAGCATCGGTAAAGTTGTGCAAAAAGACGGCAAGCGTCTCCCTGCTAAGGATGACCAATTTACTATCACTAGCCAAGTCCAAAACAAGGATGGCTGGATTAATCATCCACTTGATGAAAAGTTGCGTAAGAATAATGACGGTAAGCTTAGAAAAATACCAGTGCGCATGCTGTTCAACGACCCTGAACTGAATTTACGAGCTGAATACACGTTATTTGATAGGCAAACTGGACGCCCGCTTTGCGTAGGTGATGGTGAGCAGTGTCAGCGTCGAACCAGCAACGGTGTTGAGCAGCTGCCATGCCCATCACCCGATCGCTGCCCACTAGCACAAGGCGGTGCTTGTAAGCCCTATGGTAGGCTTTACGTTAATCTGAGTGAAGACGATGAGCTTGGCACGTTTATCTTTCGTACGACAGGTTTCAATAGCATTCGTACCTTGTCAGCAAGGCTCAGCTACTTTGCAGCGGTATCAGGCAATAAGCTGTCCTGTCTACCACTCCAATTAACGTTACGTGGCAAAAGCACCACGCAGAGCTATCGTACTCCAATCTACTTTGTGGATTTGACGCTACGTGATGATGTGACACTCAAACAAGCGGTACAAGATGCTGGTGCCATTGATGCAGAGTTAAGTGAACACGGTTTTGACCAAGCAGCGCTAGAAGTGGCTGCAAAGCAAGGCTATGTCAATTCTTGCTTTGAGGTTGATGACGATAATCTATTGGATGTGGCAGAAGAGTTTTATCCAGTAGAGACAGATGAGGCTAACCGTAGTCATCAAGGAGGGTCGCAAAATGGTATTGCTCCCTACAGTGTCGGTAATATCGAAAGAAGTCTAAGGGAGAGTGTGACAGCTATAAGTTAAAGCAGTGGTAAGGATATACGGCATAAAAAAGGAGCTGAATAATCAGCTCCTTTTTTATTGTTTTGTCTAAGGACAGTCGTCGGACGGCATAGGACGCCATAAAAAAATATGGGACTCCGTAACTGTATGAGAGGAAATGCTCTCAATCACTCATAAGGAGCTAGTCATGGAAAATTTAAACGCAACACAGCCTGTAATCAAACAATGCAACCACATCCCACAGTTACTGAGTATCAAAGACGTTGGTCATTACACGGGTCTTAGTCGTTCCACGATATATGAGCTTATCAACGAAGACTCCGACCGTTATGACTCAACATTTCCTAAGAAAGTACAGCTTACGCAGGTTAGGGTAGTGTGGGTAGCTAGTGAGATTGCTGACTGGATTAATACTAAGATTGCTGAGCGAGTGAAGTAGTAAATGTAATATCCACCTAAGAAATATTAGGTGGATATTTTTCTAGAAGAAAATTTATAGGTTTTTTCTTCATTTTTACTCCAATACGAATTTGAAAATATATTTTCAGAAGGGTTTTGAATCATCATTGGATGATAGTCTGGTTCATGCATATACTTACGGTTAACCAGATATAACCAGTAACAACCTCCTAATTCTACTGCAATTTTATACTCATTTTCAGATAGGTAGAAGTATGGATTATCGCCTTCATAAGACTTTACTTCTATAAACCTATTATAGTCTGAATCTTCCAAATTATTATAGGAGGCTATGTCATAGCCTTCGTTGACCGTATGTAGTGCTGTCCAATCAAGTAACTTGTTATTTAGTAGTCTTTTATTTTCATAAGCATAAATAAAGGACTCTGCTTCATATCCATATCTTTTTTTAAGCGCTATATTTTTTTCAAAATCACTAACAGATATTTTTCTTCTTTTTCTACTAATATCAGAAAAAATTGAAGGATTTAAGAATTTAAAATAATTATGATTAATCAAATAATACCTATCATTATTTACTTTGGAACAAATTAAGAAATTAAAGTCAATCAAGAAGTTTTTAACATTCGAAAACTTAAACTTAAATGCTTGGTTTTTTATAATTATCTCATTAGTTTCATAGCTATAACTAATATTATTGTCATTAAATATCTCAAAAGAAATTTCATAACAATTAATTTTTTTGAAGAAAAGCTCAAGAATCAAAGCTTGCAAGGTATCTCTTTCAGTATAAAGTTTAAGAAAATTACTGTGAATAGTAATAACTTCGTCTTTCTCAGCTAAGATACCTATTCTTATAGCAAGCTCTATTGCTCCTTGAAAATTACTCTTGTTATCTATGTTTCTATTATAAAAAAATCTATTTAGTTGAGTCTTAGTAATCAAGCTATTTTGGTGGTTCTTTAGTAATTTTAAAACATCAAAAAAAAATTCTGGGTTACCAAAGTGCTCGTATCGTCTAAGATCTTTCAGCATAGTTTTTCATTAGTCCTTTAATAATATCTGTTTCATCGCCATTATCAATTGCTTCAAACAGGGGTATATCATCGTTAATAATACGCTCCATTCTTTCAATTTTAATTTCAAGCCTATCATGTATTACTTCATCAATAGATTCTTTAGCGATAATATAGTAATAATTAGTAATCTGATTCGGATTCAAGCCTACGCGATGGATTCTATCCTTAGATTGTAAAAAGTTAGAACAGTTATAATCTCTTTCGAGGTATATAGCATTGTGGCAACCATTGTGTAGAGATATTGATTCAGCTACAGAGAAAGGGTTGGCGATAACGACATCAAAATCATGGTTTTGAGGATTATTAAATAATTCAATAGTTTCTTCCCTTTCACTCTGTTCTACTTGACCTATTAGGAGTTTAGATTTTATTCCTTTACCTAATAAATAATTACTTAGATTCAATGCGTTATCAATAAATATTGTCCAAATTATACATTTTTCCTTTCTTAGAAATATATTATTCTGCAATAAGTCTAATGCTGCTATAAATTTAACAGGAGTCTCCACATCTACATATTCAATAATTTTTTCAAAAAAATCTGTATCGTTAATATAGTCACTAGTGTCAGTAATAAATACAGCATTTGGACTATTGGAGTCAGTTAGATTTGACAGCTCGAATGCCTCTTTTAAGGGCTTAGTCAGTAAAGAAGGGTTAGTTGCGGCTTGTCTCAGACGTATAAGTTTAGCTTTATTGAGAATATCTTTGACTGTGGCAAAAGAGTCTTTTTTAAAATGATTAATATACTTAGCTTCTATAAAGTCATATATTTCCCTTTGATAAGGAAGCATTTCAACTGGGTATAACTCCTCTTCAACTTTTGGTAAATTAAGGTCCTCTTTTTTGATACGGATAAAGAACGGTGAAATATTATCCTTAAGTCTTTCGACTCTACCACTAGCTTCTAAAGTATTACTACTTGACAAGTCTTCTAGGCCTGAATGACTGAAACCTAATACTTCTTTATATTTATATGGCTGGATGAACTTGAAAATATTAAATAAATCTTGATACCCATTTGGCACAGGTGTACCTGTTAGAGCAACTCTAGCTATAGCTTTTTCTGAAATTTCAGTCACACTTTTTCCCCACACACCATCGGGGTTTTTAATTTTATGTGCTTCATCAACTACTAGCATTACTCTATTCCGAGTCATGAAATCTATCAACTCGCTCTTCAAGTTGTCTACACCCCCAGGATATATAAGTGTTAATTCATCGGGTTCAGGAGAATATAAATGTTCAATTTTTTCTTCTCTAGTTGTTTCACTGTTACCTGATAATCTGAATGACTTAGTCTCATACCCAAAGCAATTATAATATTCAGTTTCCCAAGGCCTAAAGGAAGATATTGGACCGATAATAACTAATTTATCAACACGTTTTGGATTATCTAATGGCATACTCTTCAAGTATGCATAAGCTGCATAAACTATAGATGTTTTGCCAGCTCCGGGGACAGAAAAATTACAAGAATTCTGAGCAAAAGCCATATGAAAAGCAGACAATAGTTGCAACTCATACAAAGTACGTTTGAGTTGGTTTTTCACGATTTCTTGAAAGTTATTAAAATCTTCAACTAAATCTGAATTTTCTTTAAACTCATTGTTCCTTATAGACTTTGCTTTTAATGCGAAGTCTTTGAAGTTTTTAATTTCATCTGTATAGGTTTTTAACTCATTGTTTTTTCCAGATAGAATTACTATATCGAGTTTATACCTTTCAAACAAATCTCTTAAATTATTTAAACCTTCAATTTCTCTTTTCTCTTCATATGGAATAAAAATATTATTATCATTAGTTTTGAAATTCAGTCTCTTAAGAGTTAGAGTCATTCTTCTATTAGATAGAATTTTATCGATATTTCCTTTAATAATAAATCCTAAGTTTTGAGAATCAATCTCTAAGGTGTATCTCATCTCAAAGCCTTTTCAAATCGGTAGCATATCTTTTGTATCTCTTTACATTTCATTTTTACATTCTCATAATCTTCATCAGATATATCGCTAATATTAATTGAATTAAGTAGCGTGGCAATATGAGAAAGTGTTGAAATAGTTGATTTATCTAACATGGAGTCAAAAACCTTATCACCTAGCTTTTGTACCAATTTTTGAACTTCTGGTGTAGCGAACGAATCATGTTGTGTTTTTATTGTCTCAAAAGCTTGTAATGCTTTATAAACTAGTTTTTCAGGCTCGTTAGTAGCCTTGTTGTTACCAAGCCGTTCTTTATGTAGATTTAAGTTTTCAATAAACGCACTTTCATTTTTCCCAAGCTTTGATTTATTATAGTATAACTTGTTTCTAGCAATTAGTTCATTATCTAAAGATTTCGAGTCATAATTAGGTTCTGGTTCATCAGGTAATATTTCTAGAATCTCAAGATGTTTATCCTTAAAGCTATTCCAAATATCTCGATTTCCAAAAAAATGGTTATCACTGTTCCCTTCTGCTAAATAGCGAAACTCCTTTCCGTCATACTCATTTTTAATTCTAATGTAATCAAATGCAATATACTTCAACTCATCTACATCAAGATTTGAATAACCATCGAAAGCTTTTTTGCTTGATTCTCCATAAAAATAATTTGTCCACTTTCTTAAAGATAGAAATTGGTCCTCTCGTTTATCTAGTTGGGTGTAAATTCCATCATAATCTAAGTATTCCAAGTATTCATCCATTACCTTCATAGTTTCTAAGTATTTCTCAATCTCACTTATAGGTTCGTTCATCCACTGAGATATTGTTTCTATTGCTTGCTCTTTTTTATGTTTAATCTCTAACCTATCATAAATTTGTTTTGCTTTTAGATATTTTTCAGTTGGATTATATCCCAATTTTTCATCTTCACCCATTTGATAAGTAGTTTCAAGTCTCTCTATTTGAATTGGGTCTTCTTCTAAGGTAACTGGTAGGACTATAGCTTTAAAAAGTCCATGCGGATCTATTCTATTGAGTAGCATAGCTCTACGATTACCATCAATAATGACACCATCTTTAGTAATTATACCTACTTTCTGTTGGCCCGACGCTCGTAAGCTTTTTTCTGTTTTTATATTTCTATCAGGCTTGGATTGCCAAAGTAGATTTCCTATCAACTCTTTACCTTCTGGCTCCTCGACATCAATGAAATATTTTTGTCTTTCTAATGACTTAGTGCTACTAAGTATTCGACCATTGTACTTATTGTACACAAGGAACTCTAAAGGTATTTTATAAACTTTAAATGTTTTTAAAGTACCTTCCCACATGATTTCTTGGCTCAACAACTCTTCGCCAGAGTCTTTTGACCTATTAATAACTCCTGCTATTTTTTCAATCCTAAAATCTTGCTTCATAAGGAGTCCTTTCAATAAATATTTTTACTTTATCTAAATAGATTATTAAATATATAACGATAAAGTAGCTAGAAAAAATAAGAAAATTTTAGCTATTATGGATTAGTTAAACTGCAAGTTCAAGTATGGCTAGAATCGGTACTTTACTGCTTATATAAAGTAAAATCTAGCCTATGAGTTTGAACGTAAATGAAGTACTTCTATTGAGTCATAAGATATGAATCTACACGTCATCAGTTGACGCTTTAGTAATATCGTCTCTTGCATGAATGCGGATTAGCGTTCAATATAGGCTATATTTTATAAAAAACAGTAAACCCATAATCTTAAAAGAATTTATTATGTCAGCAACTACTAATCGTCCGTTTGACACAGCACAAGAGAAAATACTAAGTTCGTTTTTGTTCAATTGTTATCAACTAACTGACCTTCAAGGTGATTTAGTGTCCATAACAGGTGACGCTAATACAGATAAAGAGAAGCAAAAGCTTGGTATCGATTTGGAATATAAAGGTAAAAATAGCGTTCAAAATATCGATGAAAAGGCACAATTAACCTATATAAATAAAACCTTACCAACGTTCGTTTTTGAGCTGTCTAGTCTACAAAAAGGTAGAATAACAGATGGCTGGTTTGTGTTAGATAGCCCTAGAAATCTCACGCATTACTATTTCTTAGTGACCAGTATTTTTCTCAATGATGAGGCAACTAAAAAACAACTAGCAGCTATGAGCGTTCATGCTGAAGATATCAATTATTACTTAACCAACTATGAAAACGAATTATTAAGAAAACAAGAGTACGTTACTATTGTTAAGGCTCCAAAACCTAAGCCTAAGTCTAAGTTTAATTATAAATTTGAGCTTGAAAGTGAGAAAGATATCAAATCTTGTTTAGTGACTAAAGTTAATAAACAAGCATTAAGAAAGTTATTGAATTTTTGTAAAATAGATTTTGTAAGTGATAGTTTTGAATATTTTAATGAAGATATAAGTGGTGGATTTCTCTGTAATGCGACTTGTAAAGAATTAGCTAAAAAACTCAGAGCTTACGTAGAAACCAATCAAGTAGATTATAGAATAAGCATAGCTTTAACAAAATTTATAAATATACAATATACTCCTCCTGCGAGAGGAGATAAGAATAATTCAGTAGTCATACTTCAAGAGCAGCCTATAAACCTAGTTATTAAGCTAGAATATATACTAGAGAATATAAGTTTATCAGCTCAGAGAAAATTCTGGACTCATAACGGATTAATTCAGACTAAATATACCAAACAACCTAAAAAATGCGAATAAGATAAATGAGCCTACCTTATGATAGTCAGTCTAAAGACAGCATACTAGATTATGCACTACTTCTTGTTAACAGGTCACTGATAGAGTTTGTAGGTGATTTAGGTATTGAAAGTGATGCGCCCAATAAAGGTGGTTTTGGTCAGGTTTTGGAGAAATACTACTTTCATAAAGAGCTGGATTCATTGTCTCAACCGGATTTCCCTGAGGCTGGATTGGAGTTGAAATCTAGTCCAATCAAAAAGCTGAAAAGAAAAGGTGAGTTAAGAGCCAAAGAACGACTAGTATTAAATATAATTAACTACCAAGAATTAATTAATCAAGAGTTTGTATCTAGCTCTTTCTATACTAAAAATGCAAGTTTACTTCTAATTTTTTATTTTTATGACGAAGAATTAAAAGTATTAGATTACAAGATTAACTTAGTTGGTATATGGGATTTTCCTGAAGAGGATATAAAGGTCATTGAACATGATTGGAAGCTCATCCAAAGAAAAGTTCTTGACGGTGAAGCTCATATGTTGTCAGAGGGCGACACTTTTTACCTTGGAGCATGTACAAAAGGTGCTAGTGCTAAAAGTGTTAGAGTTCAACCTAACTCTAATATCCCCGCAAAGCAGCGTGCTTTTTCATTAAAGACAGGATATGTCAATCATATTTTAGCAAAAATTTCAGGTATTGAGGACGGAAGCTTTGGTAAAGTGGTGAAAGTTCCTGATTTTAAAGAAGATGATTTAAATATTGAAGAAGTTATCCTCAAAAAAATACGTCCTTATTATGGTAAAACGCCAAAAGATATAGCTAATAACTTGAACGTTATTTATAACTCTAATGCTAAGCAAAGGTTTGCACAACTAAGCACTGCTTTAATAAAAAGTATTCTAGGTGTTTCTAGCGATAAAAAAATTGAGGAATTTAGTAAAGCAAATATATCTTTAAAGTCTATTAGATTAAATACTAATAATTTACCTAAGGAAAATATATCATTCTCTGCATTTGAATACCTTAAGCTCGTAGATGAAGATGAATGGGAGCTTAGTAATTTCAACCAACAGCTGGAAAAAAGGTTTTTATTCATATTTTATAAAGAAGATTCTACCAAGCAGCTTGTATTAGAAAAGGCTTTGTTTTGGAATATGCCTTACATAGATAGACAAGAAGCAAAAGTAGTATGGAAAAACACAATAGAATTACTTAAAGAAGGGAAAATTGTTAAAGAGATTACCCCTACGAATATATTTAAAACATACTTTCCTAAACAAACTGAAAATAGAGTTGCACATGTCAGGCCACATGCTAAAGATAAAAATGATACATATCCATTGCCTGTACAAGACCAGCTAACTAGTAAGGGCTCATACATGAAACACAGTTTTTGGCTGAACAACACATACATTAGGGATGGTGTGTATTATATCAATGGACAGTCCAATGAACACTAAAAAACAAGTTATAAATATGAACGGTTGATCATTTTAGTACTCTATGTTAATCTCTTAATTCTAATAAATTATAGGCTTTAAAGAATGAAAAAAGATATAAAGGTAGTTGAGCTATTTGCCGGAGTAGGGGGATTTAGACTAGGTTTAGAGGCAGCCTCACCTCGTTTTAAAACAGTATGGGCAAATCAGTATGAACCTAGTAAAAAAACACAGCATGCTTTCGATTGCTATGTTAAACATTTTGGTGAAGATAATCATAGTAATGAAGATATCGCTAACGTAAAACACTTGGTACCTGAGCATGATTTTTTGGTCGGTGGTTTTCCTTGTCAGGATTATTCAGTTGCTCGAACTGGTGCAAAAGGTATAGAAGGAACAAAAGGTGTTTTATGGTGGGAAATTAGGGATATTCTTGAAGATAAGCGACCAAAATGGGTGCTGCTTGAAAATGTTGATAGATTATTAAAGTCGCCTTCATCACAACGTGGTAGAGATTTTGCTGTTATTCTACGTTGCCTAGTTGACCTAGGGTACTGTGTGGAATGGCGAGTCATTAATGCTGCGGAATATGGGTATGCTCAAAGACGTAGAAGGGTATTTATATTAGCAAGTCTTGAAGATACTAAAGTTGGTTCTAAGTGTAAAGATGCTGATTCTGAATCGTGGATATTAAAAGAAGGTGTAATGGCTAATGCATTTCCGGTTGAAAATGAATTGAACCTGTCCAAGACTAGTTATCTAGATGTTTCTGAAAATGAGTATGAGGATTTAAAAATACTCTCAGACTCTTTTAGTGGTCAGTTCTATAATGCAGGTGTAGTAGCGAGTAACGGTAAAGTCTTTTCAACACAGACAACTCCCAAGATAGTTGAATCTACTACGCTTAGAGAAGTTTTAGAAAATGAAGCAGTCGATTCTAAATACTTTTTATCTGATAACTTAGAGAAATGGAACTATTTAAAAGGTGCAAAAAAAATACCTCGCGTAAAGCCAAATGGTGAAGCATATTTTTATTCAGAAGGTGGTATGAGCTTCCCTGATAGACTGGATAAACCGGCAAGAACAATGCTTACAAGCGAATCTAGTGTCAACCGTAGTACACATGTAGTAGAGGACCAAATTACTGGAGAATTAAGACTCTTAACACCTGTTGAATGTGAAAGATTGAATGGCTTTCCTGATAATTGGACTGATACTGGCATGCCAAACAAATTTAGATATTTCGCAATGGGAAATGCCCTTGTTGTTCCAGTCGTTAAGAGAATTGGTAAAGAGCTAGCTAATTATTAGCAGAATAAAAAGTTATAATATTTTTCACTTAAAGCTTGATTTATACTATTGACTATTTTTTTTAGTTAATAGTATATTATTCAAATATGTTAACTATAACTTAATATTCATGGTTAAATTTAAACTTGATTTTTCAATAACTCTAATACCTTATTTTCTCCTAACTTATCGATAAGAGCCTGCAACTGTTTAGTAGGCTCATCATTTTGAATATAATGCTTAAATCTATCAGTATCTCTACTTTCTCTTAAAGCATCTAAATAATCAGCCCACTTCTGCATCATATCACTACGATCATCAATGTATTCAAATCGACCATAAGCGGTTCCATTAGGGTCTTTAGTAGTATGACCTAGAGCCATCTCAACAAGTACAAGAGAGTATTTTAGCTGCTCTTGCAGGATAGTCTTAGCAGTGGCTCTAAAGCCATGGGCACAATGTATGTTTTGATAGCCCAAATTGTGTAGTTGATTATTAGCAGTAGCGTCTGAAATGATATGATGTTTTTTTGCAGTTTCGCTAAAAAAGACGTATTCAGTATGGCCATTAATCTTTTGCTGTTCACGCAAGATAGCCACGGCTTGATGAGGTAGGGGAACCACCATATCCTTAACCATGTTTACCTTACCTTGGCCTTTTAAAGGCTTCAGCTGCCATCTGCCAGTCTCTAGATTAAGCTCGTCCCATCTCATACGTCGCAAGTCACCATTACGCACGAAAAGCATTGCTAATAGCCTAAGGGAGTTTATGGTATTCAAATCACATTCTAAGGTTTCAATAGCTCGCAGTAGCCGAGCTAAATCTTTAGGTTTTGTGATAGCAGGACGATGACCATAACTGGATTTAGCCAACTGGCTCTTGATTAACGCTGCAGGATTACTCGTACAGAAGCCTCGGGCACCAGCATAGACAAACACATCACTGGCAATACCTGCACAGCGCTCAGCCTTATCTGTGGGCTTGCCAGCTTTATTTAATGAGTTAGCTTGGATGTCTAGTAACACTTCGAGCATTCTAGGTGAGCCAATTTCGCTAATAGGTTCATTACCAATATAGGAGCAGATAAGCTCTAAACGGCCTCTCTTACGAATTAACGTATTACCTTTTTGAGTCTGCTCTAAGCTATCAAAATACTCCCAAGCAAAATGATTAAAAGAGTTTTTAGTTTTACTAATAACACTTTTCTTTAATTCTTCACGATGGTTTTTGGGGTCAATATTACGGCTCAACAACTCTTCATATTCACGCCAAATTTCACAGGCACGTGAAAACGATACGTTTGGATACACGCCAAGCGATATGCGTTTATTTTTTGAATGAGTAGGAGACAGGTAGCGATAAACCCAAGACTTGGTGCCGTTAGGTCTGACCATGAGATAAAGCATGGGATGGTTTTTGACAGAGACCAGATATTCCTTGTCATCGGCTTTATGACTGCTGATGCTGCGATCGGAGCTGATAGGTTTACGTGCTTCCATGACTGATACCCCAATGTACATTTAAAAACCAGTGTACATAGTAGTGTACATCAGATGCATGGATTGGGATAGATAGAGCAGGACAGTATAGAACGCCAGATACAACAAAGCCCCTGATATCAGGGGCTTTAGCTGTTCTATAAGATAGTATAGGACTATGTAATGGTACCCGGAGCCGGACTTGAACCGGCACGCTATTGCTAGCGAGGGATTTTAAATCCCTTGTGTCTACCAATTTCACCACCCGGGC
>Ga0209595_100198_pt1 | contig 20512 bp, 5 predicted proteins | sample Porto_4metaG_FD_187427 | JGI IMG/M metagenome (GOLD analysis project Ga0209595, IMG submission 187427) | Marine algal microbial communities from Porto, Portugal - Porto_4 metaG (SPAdes) (version 2) | ecosystem: Host-associated > Algae > Red algae > Unclassified | place: Portugal: Porto | collected...
CAAGTCCGAAAAGCGGTTGGGTGTATATTCTATCGAATAAAAATCGCACGGTACTCTACATCGGTGTCACTGCCAATATACGCGGACGCATCCACAACCACCGCAACGGAGAAGGCAGTAAATTTGCTAAAAAATACAACCTCACCGACCTCATGTACTACGAATGGTACGACCGTATCGGCGAAGCCATTCGCCGCGAAAAACAGCTTAAAGAATGGAACAGGCAATGGAAAATCGACCTGATACACACGACCAATCCTGATATGAATGATTTGTGGGAAACGCTTTGGGAGTGAGCGCATTATCGCAAAACAAAAAACCTCAAAAAGCAACCCGTCATACCGCACTTGATGCGATATCTGTTCCTTCTCGGCAAAATTTCAAACAGGAGCATCAATTTAAAAATGTTGCTAAACCCCGTCAGACCCCGCATCGCGGTGCGGGGTGACGGCTCTTTTTGAGGTTTTCGATGGGAGATTTTGTTTGAGATTGTGCCAAGCCAACACAGATACCGCATCAAGTGCGGTGTGACGATATGCTTTTTATTTTTTGAGGATGGGAGACTTTATCTGAGATGGTGCTAAAAATCAGACAGGTTTTGCTTTTGCAGGACGTTTGTTTTTATTATTTTTGAATTATATATTTATCTTAGAAGGTTCTGCTGAAATAAGGATATTTTTAAATTATTTTATAATAAAAAATATTTATAAATAATTAATTTTTAATAATAAATAAATTACAAAATAATTTTAATTAATTAAAAAATGGCTATATTTCAGTGCGACCTTAGAAGGAATTCAAAATCAATAAAATGTACCACACAAATACAAGTCCGAAAAGCGGTTGGGTGTATATTCTATCGAATAAAAATCGCACGGTACTCTACATCGGTGTCACTGCCAATATACGCGGACGCATCCACAACCACCGCAACGGAGAAGGCAGTAAATTTGCCAAAAAATACAATGTCACCGACCTCATGTACTATGAATGGTACGACCGTATCGGCGAAGCCATTCGCCGCGAAAAACAGCTTAAAGAATGGAACAGGCAATGGAAAATCGACCTGATACACACCACCAATCCTGATATGAATGATTTGTGGGAAACGCTTTGGGAGTGAGCGCATTATTGCAAAACAAAAAACCTCAAAAAGCAACCCGTCATATCGCACTCGATGCGGTATCTGTTCCTTCTCGGCAAGATTTCAAACAGGAGCATCAATTTAAAATGTTGCTAAACCCCGGCAGACCCCGCATCGCGGTGCGGGGTGACGACTCTTTTTGAGGTTTTCGATGGGAGATTTTGTTTGAGATTGTGCCAAGCCAACACAGATACCGCATCAAGTGCGGTATGACGATATGCTTTTTATTTTTTGAGGATGGGAGACTTTATTTGAGATGGCACATGTTATTTAATTTCTTTCACTTACGTGAGGTTTCTTTTTAGTATTTTTGAATTATATATCTATTTTCACCAGAAACAAAAATAAACCCAAACTTGCCCATTATTTGAACCACTTCTCGCCACACATTGTTTAATATTCAATGAATCAACACATCAACATCGTCTGGCTAAAACGCGACTTGCGTATCACCGACCATGCTCCCTTGCAGGCGGCAATACGGGCGGGACAACCTACAATTTTGTTGTACTGTTTTGAGCCCGGCTTAATGGTACATCCCAATTATTCGACGCGACAGTGGCGGTTTATTTGGGAGTCACTGGAGGATATGCAGGCGGCTTTGAAACCCTACGGCTGTCAGGTTTTAATTTGTCATAACGAAGTTTTGGCTACGCTAAATGTTTTGCAGGAAGAATACGGCATCCGGCAAATTTTTTCGCATCAAGAAACGGGTGTTAAGCTGACATTTGACAGAGATATAGCGGTCAAAAAATTCTGTCAAAACTACAGTATCGAATGGCAAGAATATGACCAAGATGGCATAATTCGCGGTTTGAGCAATCGAAAAAACTGGGTGCAATATTGGCTCAAAACTATAACTACGCAAGCAATGGTTAAGGTTGAAATGTCTAATTTTCAACCATTCGAACCATTACATGATATTTATAAAAAAATAAAAGGTGATACATTGCCAAAAGCAATCACTACCTCACGCAAAGATTTTCAGAAAGGAGGAACATCTGTGGCGTGGCGGTATTTGAAATCATTTACAGAAAAACGCTCGAAACAATACATGAAGCAAATCTCGAAACCTGCTCTTAGCCGACATTCGTGCAGTCGAATTTCGCCTTATGTAGCGGTCGGGTGTGTGAGTCTGCGTGAAGCCTACCAATGGGCAGAAACGGCAATGGATGTACCCGGATTTAAATTTCAGCAAAAGAATTTTCTCGCGCGTTTGCGTTGGCGCAGTCATTTTATGCAAAAGCTGGAAAGCGAATGGCAAATCGAATTTGAACCCACTAATAAAACTTTCAAAACCCTTGATAGACAGTATGATGCGCCTTTATTTGAAGCATGGGCGGAAGGACGTACAGGCATACCAATGATTGATGCAAATATGCGTTGTCTGATTGCTACGGGCTACACCAATTTTCGGATGCGAGCCATGCTGACCACTTTTGCGACCTTTACTTTGTGGCAAGATTGGAAGCCTGTGTCGAAGCATCTTTCGCGGCTGTTTCTGGATTTTGAAGCCGGCATCCACTATGGTCAGATGCAGATGCAAGCCGGATTGACCGGCTACAACACATTACGTATTTACAATCCGTACATTCAATCAGAAAAGAACGATTCTGAAGGCGATTTTGTCCGAAAATGGGTGCCTGAACTCGCCGAAGTTCCCACCCCAAATATCTTTCGACCGCATCTGATGACGCCAATGGAACAGACGTTTTACAATTGTATTATCGGAAAAGATTATCCGCAACCGATTGTAGATGTGGCAGAAAACAACCGAAAATATCGCAATCATTATTGGCAATATCGAAGTAGCCCCGCCGCTAAAGCTGTGGTAAAAGAAATTTTGACATTACATTGTATTCCAAATGACGAACGTAAAGGGCGCAAGAATGGTTAGATTTCTACACATATTCAAAGTATAGAATAATGTACCGAAATTGACTACTTAAGTAGTGGGACAAAAATAGGCTTACAATTTTGACGTGGTTATTTTTTCGATATTTTTTCTTACAAAAACCGCACATAGCCTACGCTACGTAAGGATTTTTGTAGGGAAAAATAGCGGAAAAAGAAACCGTCAAAAAGTAAGGATATTTTTGTCTCACTACTTAGGGAAGACGAAAAAGATAACTTAGGGATGAAAAGAAATAAACGTTACATCTTCACGCCGTTATCTTTTCATCCCTTATTCAACTATTTCTTATTGAGAAATCTTATCATCTCTACGGTATGGTATGTTGATTTTCCGATATTTCCCTTCTTTTCATCAGTTTGTGGAATATTATTTTCATCTATATAAAAAAATTCTCCTCCATTTTCTTTGTCTGGAAATGAATTGAAATAAAATTGTTCTAATTCTTTTAATTCCTTTTCAAATTTTCGATCGGCTAAAGAAAGTGCAATCAAAGCCTCGCAATGTTGCCACCATGTTTTCCTTTTATCAATGATTTTATTGTTGACAGGATTTACTTCGCTATAAAATCCTTGTGACAGATTGTCTTTAGGGTAAATTTGTTTTTTCAAAGTGGTAGTCAAAATTTCTATTCCTAACTTTTGGTACTTCGTTTGTTCTTCGGGTGTCAAAAAATCCCAGTTTTTTGTTCTTAAAAGCAACGATGCAAATTGAAAATTATGTCCGGGTGTAACGGTAAAACAAGGCTTTTCAGCAGACGGATGTTCACAGGGCTGCCATGCGTCATCAAATTTAATATTTACCCATCCCAGCTTTCTATTCCACCCACTATCGTAAGCGATACGTAGATTTTCTTTCAAATAAGGTTCATATTTATTTCTGTTAGCGGCATCGGCTGACCATAGGTTTTCCATATATGCAGTAATAGGATACATCAAAGACTGTAACGATTTGCTACCTGAAATTTTTCCATCCTTATTGTTATAATTTCCGTAAAACCCATCATTAATGTCATCGTGAAATCTTTTTACAAAATCATTGTGGTATCTATGAATTTTAGATAGCAAGTCCGCCTCTCCATCGTTTCTATACAATTCTGATAAACCACAAAGTCCGTATCCTTGCTGCCAAATGTCCATATTCAATGAGCTATCAATCGTATAAGAAGGAACATCAATAAATGAAATAAAATAGCTCCCTATTGAGTCCTGACCTATCAGGTTATTCATTTGGAAATTGGCTGCATTTTTAGCTTTATTTAAATTGGAATTATCGATGGCAGAGGCAAAGGAAAAACCATAAATCAATCTGCTCAATGCAACATTATATACCTTATTAGATACTATTTGACCAATATTATCAATGTCAGAAAAATAAACTTCTAAATCAGCTTTATAAGCATTCTTTTGAAAAAAAGCTAATAGATTATTGATAGCTTTTTCATGCTTTTCACCAAAAACTGTTGCTTTATTGCGATGCAAATTGTTCGAGTACTTGCACGAAATGATTAAAATCAATAGATTAAAAATTAATATTTTTTTCATTTTCTTTCTTTACTCCTAATTTGAAAACACCTATATCCTGTATTTTTTCATCCAAATATTCAAATTTACAGGAAAAAACTTGAAAATTGCTGTAATTTTATGCAATTATTTTAAAACCACCCTAAAAAACAGGGTTCTTTGACAAATCTAGTGATGAGTATATTAGTTGGTTCTGCTGAAATAAGGATATTTTTAAATTATTTTATGATAAAAAATATTTATAAATAATTCATTTTTAATAATAAATAAATTACAAAATAATTTTAATTAATTAAAAAATGGCTATATTTCAGTGCGACCTTAGTTAGTGAAAGAAATTAAATAAATTGTTCCATAATGCGCCGTAATTTTTTCTTCTAAAGAATTCAAAAAATCCTTGCATAGCCATAGCTACGGAACTATTTTTTGTGTTTTTTAGAAGGGAAAAGAACAAGCATAATGGGGCAAGTTATTTATTTTCTTTCACTAAGGGAAGAGGAAGAAAATAATCTACCCCAAATGAAGCCGTTATTTTTTTATATGTTTGGCTAAATTTGACGCGCATAGCCGAGCTACACAAGGAGAATTTAGTGAAACATATAAGAAAAAGAACAATTCAGACGGGTAGATTATTTTTTTCGTGTTCCCTTAACCATTTATTGGGCAAAATGTTATATGACCTCATTAGAGGTCGAATATTGGTAGAGTTTTTCAATAAAAATACGTCAAACGAGCCTTTAGGTTCGTAATATGGAGTACCTAAAGGCACTCAAAACAAATTTTCATCCCAAAAAAAGCTACCGATATTTTGCACTTAACAGTGCTGCCCAATTAATGGTCAATTCCGTAAATTTTTGTTACACGGTACTAACTGGACTTTGGACATTAGGTAACTGGGAAATTAGGTAAGGGAAGAGGAAGAAAATAATTTACCCCAAATGAAGCCGTTATTTTTTTTATATGTTTGGCTAAATTTGACGCGCATAGCCGAGCTACGCAAGGAGAATTTAGTGAAACATATAAGAAAAAGAACAATTCAGACGGGTAGATTATTTTTTTCGTATTCCCTAATTAGGCTAACGAAAGCATAATTCGCTATTTATTAGCATAATAAAAATTTTAATAAAGTTAATTTAAAATAAAATGTAAATCAACGTAAATTATTTATAATGAGCGATTTAGCCATCGGGAAGCGCAAAAGAAGCAGCCAAATGGTAAAGTAATTTTTGCCGTGTTATAGATAATTTCGACTTGGTACTTACACTATTTTATACGTTTTTTCATATAATAATACCTTACACTTCTATGCGAAAAAATACTAAAAGTGACATTCATAAATTGTTTTTCGATACAGAAAGACATGATGTAATAGAGTTTTAGCAAAAAACAGTGCCATGTCTTATAAGAAATACTTTACATTTAAAGTGATTGTATTTTTCGCATACAAAAAAAAAAATAGTATTATTGCAACTAATTAAACAAGTATACCATCTAAACCAAAGAAACGCAGCGATTTTCATTCCAAAAGCATTAAACGAGCTTTCTCACTCCTATTTCTGATCATCCATTCCTTGCTGCTATCGAGAAATCGATAAAACACCCTTTTATACGCCTTACTAAAGAATTCAAAATTCTTTAGTAAACATTGTTATATATTGAAAAAGAATCGATTTTACAACAAAAATAATCGTATATTTTTATGTAAAATACGCTGTTTTTCTAACTTTGCACTTTACTACTTAAAATGACCTCAAGTTGCCAACAACTTGAACAACCTAATCTATAATTATGAGAACCTTACATTCTGTGTACACAAGCATATACCAAGTATCCTTTTCCCGACGAATATCTCAAAAATGGCTATTTTTATTCGCCTTTTTTGTCATTACGAGTAGCTTGAACGCCCAACTTGTCATAGAGGGAGAGATTACTGTAGATTGTGCTTGCCCCGCTGACAATGATGCTTTTTTAGACATCACAGTTTCAGGTGGTACTCCCCCTTATACTTACCTTTGGACATTCAATGGCTCGGAAGTCATTTGTAGTCCTCGCGTTGATTTTTCTGACTTGGATGGAATAGGATGCGCCCCATCTCCTGCCGGTCAAGAATGTTCGCCTGATCAGAGTTGCTCCACACCTAGTGATGCCATCAATGCCCAAAATTTTGTCATAGAAGATGCTGTCCTTACAGTGGGTCCGCCTATTGCCGTAGGTGGGGCTTGTATTGATGAAAACACTATCAATGACTCTACACTTGATGGTTTCTTTGCCATACGTACAGGTGTATCCCAACTCGGCAACCCCGGACCAGCCGCCAATGTAACTCGTATATGGACATTTAGCAATCCGGTATGTGATTTACAGATTCTATTGAATGACATTGATGGCGAAGACGCTATTATTGTAAATGGCAAACTCAATGGCGTAACAATCCCGCTCACCTCCAATGATTTTATTATCACCAACACGACACCCGACCCGGCATGTCCTGCATTTGTTGGTGGCAATACGTGGCAATCTCAAAACGGTTGTTCTAGCGCAGACAATACCGATAGAGGCGGTATATTGGTTACTTTCCCCAGTTGCCTCGATGAAATTGAGTTTATTTATTACGATTACACTGGAGGTGCAGGTGCAGGTGGCTCTTACGCAGTGGGTTTTTCCAATATATGCGCAGCTGATTTGCAGTGTATCCAAGGCGGCTTATACCAAGTAGAAGTTACCGATGCCAATGGAGCAGTCAATACTGCCGAATTTAACGTCCCTGACGTGAGTACGCCCTCGGATATTGTTTGTCCTGTCGATATTACCACAACTACCGATGTCGGAGCTTGCGACGCCATAGTAGACTGGATTCCGCCCGTATTGGAAGATGGATGTCCTGTCGAAACATTGGTATGTACACAAGACCCGGGAGATACCTTCCCTATTGGTACGACCACAGTGAGCTGTACGGCTACCGACAATCTCGGCAATATAAGTAATTGTAGTTTCGATATTACGATAAACTATGATTCCAATCCAACCTTGGTTTGCCCAGCCGATATTGCGGTCAATGCAGATGCTGCTTCATGTACCGCGACCTCCGTCACTTGGACGCCACCAAAACTAAGTAATGATTGCGATATTGCGACTTTAACAAGCAATTTTGACCCCGGCGATGATTTTCCTACGGGAATAACGACCGTAAACTATACAGGTACTGATTCCGGCGGAAATACATTTAATTGCAGTTTCGATATTACGGTGACCAATACAGGTCTACCGCTCATTTTGAATTGCCCAAATGATATCACACTCACTACAGGAGCAGGCGAATGTGATGCCACAGCAACATGGACACCACCCACGCCCGACCCGACTTGTGATGCAACTATTACAAGTAGTTCCAATAACCCAGGCGATGTCTTCCCTATCGGAACAACGACCGTAAGCTACATCGTAACGGACAGCAATGGCGCGACAAACACTTGTAATTTTGATGTCACCGTAACATACAATTCCAATCCAACTTTAGATTGTCCCACAGATATTACGGTCAATGCAGAAGTCGGTGACTGTGTGTCGTCCGTCACATGGACGCCGCCAACACTGAGTAATGATTGCGACATTACAACACTAACAAGCAATTTTGACCCCGGCGATAATTTCCCTGCGGGAACAACAACCGTAACCTACACAGGCACCGACCCCGGCGGAAATGTATTCAATTGCAGCTTCGATGTCACCGTTATCAACGACGCAGAAACTATCGTTTTAGAATGTCCTGACGATATTAATTTAGTCCTTGCCGCAGGCGAATGCGATGCCACCGCAACATGGACACCACCCGTACCGGACGCCAATTGTGGCGCGACTATCACCGGCAGCAATTTTAATCCTGGCGACACTTTTCCTATCGGAACAACGACCGTCATTTATACCGCTACAGATATTTCGGGCAATAATTTTGAATGCAGTTTTGATGTCACCGTAGATTACGACGCCACGCCAACTTTGGTTTGTCCCGTAAATATTAGACTCGATGCAGATGCAGGTTCGTGTACCGCGACCTCCGTCAATTGGACAGCACCAACACTAAGCAACGATTGTAGTCTCACAACACTAACGGGCAATTTTGACCCAGGTGATGATTTCCCTACGGGAACAACTACCGTAACTTATACAGGCACAGATACAGGCGGAAATACATTTAATTGCAGTTTCGATATAACCATTATCAATACAGGTTTACCTCTAATTTTGAATTGCCCCGACGATATTGATATAGTTGCAGCAGTCGGTCAATGTGACGCCACAGCCACATGGACAGCACCCATTCCCGACCCGACCTGCGATGCGACCATTACAAGCAATTCCAATAATCCAGGCGATACTTTCCCCATCGGAACAACGACCGTAAGCTACATCGTAACGGACAGCAATGGCGCGACAAACACTTGTAATTTTGATGTCACCGTAACATACAATTCCAATCCAACTTTAGATTGTCCCACAGATATTACGGTCAATGCAGAAGTCGGTGACTGTGTGTCGTCCGTCACATGGACGCCGCCAACACTGAGTAATGATTGCGACATTACAACACTAACAAGCAATTTTGACCCCGGCGATAATTTCCCTGCGGGAACAACAACCGTAACCTACACAGGCACCGACCCCGGCGGAAATGTATTCAATTGCAGCTTCGATGTCACCGTTATCAACGACGCAGAAACTATCGTTTTAGAATGTCCTGACGATATTAATTTAGTCCTTGCCGCAGGCGAATGCGATGCCACCGCAACATGGACACCACCCGTACCGGACGCCAATTGTGGCGCGACTATCACCGGCAGCAATTTTAATCCTGGCGACACTTTTCCTATCGGAACAACGACCGTCATTTATACCGCTACAGATATTTCGGGCAATAATTTTGAATGTAGTTTTGATATTACAATAAATTACAACGCCAATCCAACTTTGATTTGTCCTGCCGATGTTTCGGTGGATGCAGACGCGGGTTCGTGTACCGCGACCTCCGTCACTTGGACAGCACCAACACTAAGCAACGATTGTAGTCTCACAACGCTAACGAGCGATTTTGATTCGGGTGATGATTTCCCTACCGGAACAACTACCGTAACCTACACAGGCACAGATACCGGAGGCAATGTATTTGAATGTAGCTTCGATGTAACGGTGACCAATACAGGTACACCTATCATCTTGAATTGCCCTGATGATATTGATTTAGTAGCAAGTGTCGGACAATGTAATGCCACCGCAACATGGACTCCACCAACACCCGACCCGACTTGTGATGCAGTCATTACGAGTAGTTCGCATGATTCGGGGGATACATTTCCCGTAGGGACTACAACAGTAACATACGTAATAACTGACGGCAGTGGCAACACGAATACGTGTAGCTTCGATGTCACCGTAAATTATGATTCCAATCCGGTTCTTGTTTGCCCATTCGATATTACGGTCAATGCAGTTTCAGGTACGTGTAATACCACCGTTGCGTGGATATTGCCGAGCTTGAGCAATAGCTGTAACATCGCCACTTTGGATAGTGATTTTTCTCCAGGAGATGAATTTCCGGTAGGAACAACTACCGTGACTTACACGGCTACGGATGCCGCAGGAAATACATTTGAATGTAGTTTTGATGTAACTATCGTCAATACAGGTGTACCACTAATTCTCAACTGTCCCGATGATGTTAGCGTCAACCTCGCTCCCGATGCATGTGATGCTGCCGTGACTTGGACGCCGCCTATTGCTGACCCAAATTGTGACGCAGTCATTACGAATGCTTCCCACAATCCGGGCGATACTTTCTTCCCGGGAACAACGACCGTCACCTATTTAATCACAGACGGCGCAGGCAATACGAATACCTGTAGTTTCGACATCACGGTCAATTACGATGCCGAACCTACTTTAGTTTGTCCCGCAAATATCAGCATCAATGCAGAGGTCGGTTCTTGTGTTTCGTCAGTAACATGGACACCGCCGACTTTAAGTAATAGTTGTAATATAGCTACGCTAACGAGCAATTTTGACCCAGGTGATAATTTCCCTGCGGGAACTACAACCGTAACTTATACGGCAACTGACCCGGGCGGAAATGTATTTGAATGTAGTTTTGATGTAACCGTTATCAATGACGAAGAAACCACCGTTTTAGACTGCCCGAATGACATTACACTATCCACTACTCCCGGGCAATGTGATGCCATAGTCTCATGGACACCACCTGTACCGGATGCCAATTGTAACGTCACCATCACAGGCAGCACACACGAACCCGGTGACGCATTTCCCATTGGAACAACGACAGTCACCTACTCCGCTACCGACCCATCGGGCAATATATTTGAATGTAGTTTCAACATCACCATAACATATAACTCAACGCCGACTCTGGTTTGTCCTGCCGATATTTCGGTAGATGCAGACGCAGGTTCGTGTACAGCGACTTCCGTCACTTGGACGCCACCGACATTGAGCAATGATTGTGATTTGACGACATTAGAAAGCAATTTTGAACCCGGTGATGATTTCCCTACGGGAATAACGACCGTAATATATACAGCCACAGATGCCGCCGAAAATGTATTTGAATGTAGTTTCGACGTAAGCGTTACCAACAACGGACCGCCAATTATCGTGAATTGTCCTGACAATATTAATGTAAGCACAAATATCGGTGAATGTGATGCCATCGCTGCATGGACACCGCCTACACCAGACGAAAACTGCGACGCACTCATTACAAGTAGCTCGCATGTACCAGGTGACGTATTTCCTATCGGAACAACTACGGTAACATATATTGCTACAGGACCAAACGGCATGACCGCCACCTGTAGCTTCGATGTCACAGTGACTTATGGACAGACACCGACCTTAAATTGCCCACAAAGTATCACATTAGATGCCTTTCCGGGACAATGTACGACCACTATCACATGGACACCACCGACTTTAAATAGTAATTGTGAACTGGTCGAATTGAACAGTGATTTCGAGCCTGGTAGTGCCTTCCCTATTGGTGTGACGACTGTAACCTATACCGCAACCGATGCCGGTGGAAATGTATTTGAATGTGATTTCAATATAACAGTAAATAGCAACGGACCGCCACCCATTACAAATTGTCCTGCCGATATTACGGTAAATACAAATCCCGGTGCCTGTGATGCCATTGCGACATGGACGCCACCTATGGTAGACGAAAATTGTAGCGCAACGGTCACCAGCAACACACACGAACCCGGCGATGTATTTCCTATCGGAACGACAACCGTAACCTACATCATCACAGACGTAAACGGTTTGACGAATACCTGTGAGTTTGATGTTACGGTAAATTACGATTCCAATCCGACCTTAGCTTGCCCAACGGGTGTAACAGTCAATGCAAATCCAGGAGCATGTACCGCCACCGCGACATGGACGCCACCAACGTTGAGCAATGATTGTGAATTGACTACCTTAACAGGTGATTATGCGCCAGGTGATGTATTTTCGATAGGTGTAACGACCGTAACTTACACAGGTACTGATTCCGGTGGAAACGTATTTGAATGTAGTTTTGACGTAACCGTTATTGGTGATAGCGAAACTGCCGTTCTTATTTGCCCGGACGATATTACGATAAGTGTTATTTCGGGGCAATGTGATATTGCAGTTACTTGGGATGAGCCTGTGGTAGATGAAAATTGTGGTGTGACATTAGTGGGCGGTGATTTTTCTTCGGGCGATATATTCCCGATTGGTACAACTACAGTTACCTATACCGTAGAAGACGAGTTGGGAAATACATTTGAATGCAGTTTTGATATTACAGTAAATTATAGCGATGAGCCGAGCTTGGTTTGTCCTGATGATATTACAGTAGATGCCCTTCCGGGTACTTGCTCCTCCCCTGTCTCTTGGGAAACACCAATATTTAGCAGCACTTGCGGATTAGCGACTTTAGTTGGCGATTACGAGTCGGGAGATGCTTTGCCAATCGGTACAACTACCGTAACTTATGTTGGTACAGATAGTGGCGGAAATATATTTGAATGCAGTTTTGATGTAACCGTCAATAGCAATGGATTAGGCAACGTTTTGACTTGTCCTGATGATATTAGTTTAGTCGCTGCTCCGGGAGCTTGTGATGCTGTGGTGACATGGGAACCGCCTGTAATAGATGAAAATTGCGACTTAACGATTACCAGCAGCAGCCACGAATCCGGCGATGTATTTCCTGCCGGAACGACGATAGTAACTTACGTTGCGATTGATGCAGGAGGTACTGAAACGACTTGCAGTTTCGTCATCACAATAGCCTATGAGACTAATCCGACCTTGATTTGTCCTGAAAATATTGAGGTAGAAACAGCCGCAGGAGAATGTGCCACAGTCGCTACATGGGATGCACCAACATTGAGCAACGACTGTACACTCTCAACCGTATTGAGCGATTACGCATCAGGCGATGAGTTTCCATTAGGAACAACAACCGTCACCCTTACCGCCACAGACCCGGGCGGAAATGTATTTGAATGTACTTTTGACGTAACCGTCATTGGTGCCAATCGTTCTGCAGGACTCATTTGCCCAGAAGATATTACAACAACGGTCACGCCCGGACAATGTAATGCTGCGGTAACATGGGAGCCACCTTCACCAGATGAAAATTGCGGTATAACGCTCACCGGCAGCAATTTTGAGCCGGGCGATTTATTTCCCATCGGTACTACTACAGTAACCTACACCGCCGAAGATGAATCTGGAAATACATTTGATTGTAGCTTTGATATTACCGTAACGTATCTCGAAACACCAAGTTTGATATGTCCGCAAGATATTACAGTAGATGCCATTGAGGGGACTTGTACTTCGCCGATAACATGGGCACCACCAATATTTAGCAGCAATTGTGGATTGACAACTCTGGTCGGTAATTACGAGCCAGGAAGTGAATTTCCGATTGGTACGACTACCGTAACTTATGTTGGAACAGATGCCGCCGGAAATGGGTTTGAATGTAGTTTTGACATAACCGTCATCAGCAACGGACCGCCTGTGATTTTGAATTGCCCTGATAATATCACGGTAAATACCAGTCCAGAACAATGCGACGGCACAGCCGCTTGGGTCGTACCTATCGTAGATGAAAATTGCGATGCCACCATCACAAGTAGCAGCCACGAATCTGGCGATACATTCCCTATCGGAACTACAACCGTAACTTATATCGCTACGAATACAGCAGGTTTTCAAGTAGAATGTACTTTCGACGTGATTGTGTTGTATGATATAGAACCAACATTGACCTGTCCGGCAAATATTACGGTAGATGCAGAAGCTGGCGAATGTACAACTTCAGTCACATGGACGCCGCCAACCGTACTAAGTAATGGTTGTAATTTTGCTAACTTAGACAGCAACTTCTCCCCAGGCGATAATTTCCCTGCGGGAACAACGACCGTCACGTATACAGGTACAGATGAAGGTGGAAATGTATTTGAATGTAGCTTCGACGTAACTGTCATCAATGACGCAGAAACTTCCGTATTGGAATGCCCGTTTGACATCACCATCACGGCAGGTGCCGGACAATGTGATGCAGTCGTTATCTGGACGCCACCAGTACCAGACGAAAGCTGTGGCGCGACCATCACAGGCAGCACACACGAACCCGGCGATGTATTCCAGATAGGAACTACAACGGTCATCTATACTGCCGAAGACGAATCAGGGAATATATTTGAATGTAGTTTTGATATAACCATAGTTTACTCCGAATTGCCAACGCTCACTTGCCCTGCAAATATTACGGCTAATGCCGACGCCGGAGCTTGTACGACAGCGATTTCATGGACAGCACCGACTTTGAGCAATAACTGTAATCTCTCAACACTCGTTAGCGATTATGAGCCGGGAGATGAATTTCCGACAGGAATAACGACCGTAACTTACACCGGAGAAGACACGGGCGGAAATATGTTTGAATGTAGTTTTGATGTGAACGTTATCAATAACGGACCGCCTTTAATTTTGGATTGTCCCGGAGATATTAGTTTGGTGGCAGATGCAGGGCTTTGTGAAGCGATTGCAACATGGACGCCACCCGTACCAGACGAAAACTGTAATGCAACAGTAACAAGCAGCAGCCACCAACCCGGCGATGCTTTCGAGATTGGAACAACAACCGTTTCTTACGTTATTACAGATACAAATGGTAACACCAATACTTGCGATTTTGATATTACGGTAGTATACAGCCAAATTCCAACGCTGGTTTGTCCGCTTGATATCACAATTGATGCAGAAGAAAACTCCTGTATTGCTTCTGTTACATGGACGCCACCAGCATTGAGCAATAATTGTAATTTGGCATCATTAATCAGTAGTTACGAGCCGGGTGATGATTTCCCGACAGGGACAACTACCGTCACTTATAGCGGCGTAGATTCCGGTGGAAATACATTTGAATGTAATTTCGATGTAACCGTTGTCAATAACGGACTGCCTGTGATTTTGAACTGTCCCGACAATATTACTTTACCGACAAATAGCGGATTGTGCGAAGCCGTAGCGACATGGACGCCACCCGTAGCCGACGAAAATTGTGATGCAATCATCACAAATAGTTCGCACAATCCGGGCGATATATTCCCTATCGGAACAACAACAGTTTCGTATGTGGTCACGGATATAACCGGCAATACAAATACCTGTAGTTTCGATATTACGGTGACGTATAGCGGTAGTCCGAGTTTAGTTTGTCCTGGAAATATCTCTATAAATGCAGACGGCGGAGACTGCAACGCTGTTGTTACATGGGTCGAACCGACCTTAAGCAACGATTGTAATCTGACGACAATAAACAGCAATTTTAATTCAGGCGATAATTTCCCCGTGGGAATAACGACCGTAAATTATACCGCTACGGACAATGCAGGAACTGTATTTGAATGTAGTTTTGACATAACTGTAGTGGATAATGAAGCACCAGAAATCACCTGCCCTGCGGATATTTCGCAAGCGGTTGATCCGAGTTCATGTACGGCTGTTGTCACTTGGACACCTCCAGTGCCTACGGACAATTGCGCAGGCGTTTCCGTCGTAAGTAGTAGCCACGAACCCGGTGATATTTTCAATGTCGGAACAACAACCGTAACCTACACTGTCATAGACGCCAACGACAATATAGCTAATTGTAGCTTTATCGTTGCAGTGCAAGACAACGAAGCTCCGCCGATTGTTTGCCCTGAGTCTATCACGGTAAATAGTGTGCCCGGAGCTTGTCTCACCGCAGTCACATGGCAAGAACCCGTGCGTCCGCCAAGTGAATGTTTGGCAGATAGCGTGGTCTTAATTAGTAATTTTCAATCTGGTGATTTATTCCCGGTTGGTGTTACGACAGTAGAATATACTGCCGTAGACAATGCCGGAAATATTGCCAATTGCAGCTTCAATGTCACGGTAATAGATGTTGAACCGCCCATCATTACCTGCCAGGATGATATTGTTAATATCTTTACCAATCAAGACGAATGTAATGCCGTCGTATTCTGGTCCTTGCCACTGGTTACGGACAATTGCGACGCGATGATAGTAAGTAGTAGTCACAATTCGGGCGATGTATTCCCGATAGGGACAACGACTGTAATACATACTGCCGAAGATGCGGCAGGAAACTCCGTTTCCTGTAGTTTTGATGTGATTGTTACGGATAAAGAAGACCCTGTTATTGCATGTCCAACGAATATTACGGTATCCACGGATCCGGGTCAATGCGGTGCTATTGTGAATTGGGAAATTCCACTCGCAACGGATAACTGCGGCGCGACCGTCTCCAGTAATTTTCAATCGGGCGATTTCATTCCCGTAGGCATTACACTGGTCACCTATACCGCGACCGATGAAACAGGAAATATCGCAGAATGTAGCTTTACCATTACCGTAAATGACAATGAACCACCCGTAGTAACGAGCTGCCCAGAAAACATTACTGTCTTTACTGACCCGGGAGAATGTACTGCCGTAGTTACTTGGCCCGTACCACTTTCTGTGGACAATTGTCAATCGGCATCCGTAGGTAGCACGCACGTATCGGGTTCGATATTTCCGATAGGAAATACACTTGTACTCTATGGTATTTTGGATGAATCAGGAAATGGTAACGTTTGTTTCTTTACCATAACCGTCATTGACAACCAAGAACCTGTCATGGAATGTCCCTCAGATATTACGGTATTTACCGATGAAGGACAATGCGACGCCGTAGTAGAATGGACTGTTCCTGCGCCGTTTGACAATTGTGGTGCGGAAATTTATAATAGCACGCACAATCCGGGCGAGGCATTCCCCGTAGGTACGACCACCGTAACCTACACCGCCAACGACCCAACAGGCGCACAGGTTTCGTGTAGTTTTGATGTCACGGTAATTGATAAACAAGTACCAACAATAGTTTGTCCTGCGGACATTACAATAAATAATACGCCAGGATTATGTCTTGCTCCTGTAAATTGGGCAACACCTGCCGTGAATGATAATTGTGGCGTGACGAGTATCGTCAGCACACACAGTCCGGGTAGTTTATTTCCCGTAGGGATAACAACAGTACAATATACTATTTCGGATGACGAAGGCAACATCGCAGAATGTACCTTCAATATCACCGTAGAAGACAACGAAGCACCTGTCGTGCTAGAATGTCCGTCCAATATTACGGTTTCGACCGACCCGGGTGCTTGTAATGCCGCAGTAACGTGGAATCCACCAACAGCGGTAGACAACTGCTCTTCCATCATCTCTGGAAGTACGCATACACCGGGCGCATTATTCCCAATTGGTACAACGACTGTGTTGTATGGTATTTTGGATGGTGAAGGGAATGGTACAACTTGCGTATTTACGGTGACAGTCATAGACCAAGAACCTCCAACGATGAATTGTCCGGCAGATATAACGGTATTTACCGACCCTGAACAATGTGATGCCATCGTAACATGGACACCGCCTCAGGCAATAGATAATTGCGAAGCCAATATCGTCAGTAACAGCCACACGCCTGATACTGCATTCCCCGTTGGTACGACTACCGTGACTTATGTTGCTGAGGATATTACAGGCGCGCAGATTACTTGTAGTTTCAACATTACAGTAGTTGATAAACAAGACCCAACGATAGTGTGTCCTGACGATATAACAGCCACCACTAATCCGGGACAATGCGGCTCAATAGTCAATTGGCCTTTACCTGAAATTGACGACAATTGCGGTGCAGTCGATATTAGTACGTCATACTCCTCCGGCGATTTCTTTCCGGTTGGTACGACAATCGTAACTTATACAGTAACAGACCTTGTAGGCAATTCGACCAATTGTAGCTTCAGTGTTACTGTAGAAGATAGGCAAATGCCGTTGGTCACTAATTGTCCTGACGATATAGTTGTTACGAATGACCCCGGCGCATGCAACGCAGTAGTGACATGGGATATACCTGAATTTTCTGACAACTGCGAAATCACAGATGTAGACAGCAAACCGAATCCAGGTTCATTGTTCGAGATAGGAATAACGACCGTTGTATACGAGGTCACAGATGCCTCAGGAAATACAAGTACCTGTACATTCACCGTAACGGTAGAAGATACTGAAAACCCAATGCTCACTTGTCCGGCAGACATTACCGTCTCAAATGATGAGGGTGCGTGTGGTGCTATCGTCAATTGGACGCCACCTGTTCCGATTGATAATTGTGGCGCAGAAATTACGGGTAATACACATAATCCGGGTAGTTTCTTCGCAGTCGGTACGACTACGGTGACTTACACCACAGTCAATAGCGAAGGCGTCGAACTGACGTGTAGCTTTGATGTTACGGTTGAAGATAGAGAGGATCCCGTATTGACTTGTCCGGCAGATATTACTGTTCCATTCGACAATAATTCTTGCGAAGCGATCGTCACATGGAATGTTGGTTTAGCGGATAATTGTAATGCAGAAATTACGAGTAGTACGCACGATTCGGGCGATGCTTTCGAGTATGGTACAACGACGGTGACTTACACTGCCGAAGATGATGCTGGCAATAGCCATATTTGTTCATTCGACGTTACAGTGGAAGACAACGAAGCTCCTGTGATACTAAATTGTCCTGAAGACCTTACTGCTGCCGGGCTTCCGGGAGATTGTGAGGGTCCGGTGATTATTTCTACGCCTCAATTTGGAGTAGATTTTACGGATTGTCAGGAAAATACAACGATAGTAAACGACTATAACGGTACTGCAAATGCTTCTGATATTTATCCGGTAGGTACAACAATCGTAACATGGACAGTCACCGACCCGGCTGGTAATTCTGTTATTTGCGAACAGATTATCATCATTACGCCAACGGATCTTACGGATGATTTTGCACTTGTTACGGATAAAGATGTCTTTGTAGGCGCGAACTTCGATGATGCAAATTTCAACGAAAGTGATAGTATTCTCATCTTCGATCCGGGGATACCTTCGAGTGCAGTTGTCAATACAGTGATACTTGATTTCTTCTTCCGTCCTGAGGGCAACTCTTGCGAGCGTGATGTGGAGGTCGAAATAACTGACCCTGCGGGTAATGTAAGTCTATTCCCTGCTCCGGTCACGACATGTACGGGCAGCGATGCGATATTCTCATTCATATTGCCTATAGCTTCTGTACCAACACAGGCTTCGGGTGGAGGGACTTGGAAATTGAGATTCCGCGATACAGAAGACCAAAATTCGGTAGCAGATGGTTCGCCGAATGGTGGTTCTGTGCCTCCGGGTACGGAGTTTTCTGTAAGATTTGGTCGTATTAATTACGATATTACGGTGACGCCTGAATGTGAGGATGGCATTATAGAAAATGACCCACCTGTAGATGCATTACCTGTCGAGTTGGCGTACTTCAAGGGTACAGAGGAAGATTGCGAAGCAGTCTTGACTTGGGGAACGGCTTCAGAGGTTAATGTCAGTCATTTTGAAATACAACGTAGCTACGATGGCGTTTCATTTAGCACCATAGACCGTATAGATGCGCTTGGGGGTGAAGGTATCGCTGCGAACTATACGTATGCAGATGCACAATTGACTTTGACAAATTACTATCGGTTAGAAATTGTTGATAACGATGGTCAGGTTGAATATTCTGATATATTTACGATACAAGCCGAATGTGCGAATGGCGTATCTATTTCGGATATTTTCCCTAATCCATCCATGAATCAAATCATTAATATTCGATTCAATAGCAATATGGATCACGAAGATGCCAAAGTCGTTGTGCGCGATATGTTGGGTAGAAAAATGATGGAAGTCCCGATTACTGTATTCTTAGGTTCCAACCTGATTACAGTAGATCCGCAAAGGCTTCCGGCAGCAAGTTATTTCCTGGTCATTGAGGGAGCTGGCTGGCGTTCATCATCTGCCAAATTCGTGACGTTGAATTAAAGGGTATTGGCTCATGTAAGAAATTAGGTGGCATGGATGTAGGATGAGTTTTTTTCTATTTTATAATCAACGTAGAATCATACTTTTCCAATGGCACGTGTTCCATTGAAGGGTTTCTCCAAATGTTCCACCTGATTGCCTACATGAGCCAAAGTATTTATAGTTGAATCAAAATTGGGGAGGTATTAGCCGAAAGGTTGATGCCTCTTTTTCGTTTTTTAGAAAGCCCATTCGATTCTGAGTACTTAATAGACTTTATTTAGAAATATTTTGTATGCAGCTAACATTGTCTTTTTCCGATACTCTTCTCCTATTTTTCGCTCCGTACCGTAGTAGTAAGTCAAACTAATTATGATAAGTTCATTTGGCGAAATTTGTCCGATTACTTTGTTGGAGAACATCCAGCGTAGCTACGGCTATGCTGAATAACCTCCGCCTCGTACTCGAAAAAATTTC
>Ga0209595_100201_pt1 | contig 20323 bp, 15 predicted proteins | sample Porto_4metaG_FD_187427 | JGI IMG/M metagenome (GOLD analysis project Ga0209595, IMG submission 187427) | Marine algal microbial communities from Porto, Portugal - Porto_4 metaG (SPAdes) (version 2) | ecosystem: Host-associated > Algae > Red algae > Unclassified | place: Portugal: Porto...
TCTTTTTCCGATACTCTTCACCTATTTTTCGCCCCGTACCGTAGGGTATGCGGCTCAAAATGAGGCTCGATTATCGAAAAAATACAAAAGTTCCATGCATACAAAATATTCCTAAATAAAGTCTAATTGTTGAATTGTATTTTTTGCTTCGCAAAATACTACAACGTTCAATTCTGAATTGTTACAAAAACTGCATTAGGGAAGACGAAAAAAATAATCTACCCGTCTGAATTGTTCTTTTTCTTATATGTTTCACTTAGTGAAAGAAAATAAATAACTTCTTCATTTGGGGTAGATTATTTTCTTCCTCTTCCCTTAAAGAGCTATGTTATATCACAGCTATATAATGCAGCTTTTGATTGTGAGGGACTGTATAGTACTTCCTTTTTTATTTTCATGCGAAAATAAATTATATTATAAAGCAACTATATGGTAATATTTTTCGTTATTAAGGAACGACGCAAAAATAAATTCAGTTTTAGGTTCGTCCTTTTCTCTTTATATTTCACCAAATTCTCCTTATCCCAAATGCTTTCGGGACACGTCGATTTTGGTTCGTATAAAGAAAAAAGAACAAATCGAGAATATACATTTATTTTGTTCCTGATACTAATTCTACATTAAGACTCTTGATTTACTGACCTTCAGAGAGTTATATCAGTGCGATTTAAATGTTGTTTTTTAATAATAAGACGACTACAAAAACTAACCAATTCGTACAGTTTGTATTTTAAATTTAAATTATTTGAATGTATTTATTTATCATTTAAATGAAGTCAATTAAAACACACATAAATAACTGATAATCAAGTTCTTTTAGAGTCTTAATGTAGAACTAAGGGAAAGAAAATAAATAACTTGCCCCATTATGCTTGTTCTTTTCCCTTCTAAAAAACATAAAAAATAGTTCCGTAGCTATGGCTATGCAACGATTTTTTGAATTCTTTAGAAGAAACAATTACGGCGCATTATGGAACAATTTATTTAATTTCTTTCACTTATTTGGCGTCGGAGATATTATTTTAATCAATTCAAGTTGCGTTATCCACACCACAACCTGAGTTACTTTTTTCCAAAACATGTTTGAAAAATAAACATACTTTAAATAAAAAGCTATGAGAAAAAATCTAACACTATTTCTACTAATCTTTACAGCCTCTACTTTTAGTGCTCAAGCGCAAATCGGACAAAGTGATGTGCGTTTTGTAGACAACACTCCTTTTAATGATGATGGTTATGTTAGTATCATCATAGAAGTAAAAGCAGCTTCGTCAGACACTGAATTTTTTATGAGTGAACAAAATTATCGCTTCTCTTTCAATCGTAACGCGATTGCGAACCCAAGAATCGCGCAAGAATTGGCCATATCAAATTTTATCAGCCCTGTCCCTGTGACACGTAATTTAGGTTTTGCCTTATTTTCTCCGCACAATTTGACGGGCTCCTTAGATACGACTGTATCTTATAATGTAGAACTTGCCGGAGGCGACGGCTACTATCTGACTGCCGATGAATGGGTGCAAGTAGGTATTATTGAGTTTGATATATTGGAAGCCGATGCCTGTTACGACCTCGTTTGGTACCCGCAAGCAGTATTTCCACCAACTTTTGTAGGCGAAGTTTTTACCGAAAATGGAGTAGACGCAAGAGAAAATACCGCCGAGAATTCTTATGGCAATGTCTCAGATTGCTTAAGTTCTTTTCCAGTCGAATTAATCTATTTCACAGGCGAAGAACGCCACTGTAAAAATCACCTCGCATGGGAAACTGCCACAGAAATCAATTCGGATTATTTCGTGATAGAACGAAGCCCGAATGCAGTTCAATTTAGCGAAATCGGGCGCATCGAAGCTGCCGGAAATTCACTGCAAAACACAGCATACAATTTTGTGGATTCATGGGTAGGAACTAAAATGTATTACCGACTCAAACAAGTTGATATAAACGGAAGCTATGAGTATTTTGATATCATAAAAGTAGATTCCGGCTGCAATGTAGGGGCGTATATTGATGTATTCCCAAATCCGGTATCAACTGGAAATCAAGCATTCACGACCTTATTTACGGATACAGATAAAACGGTTTATATTGAAATAATGGATGTGGGAGGAGCCTTGGTTTCAACAACTTCAGCAGAGATATTTACCGGGTCAAATGTGATAGGTTTCCCAACGGATAATTTGTCAGCAGGCGCGTATTTCATCAGAGTACGTGGCGATAATTGGTTTTCTACGGTCAATAAATTTATCAAGTTGAATGAGTAATTATTGTCTAATTGTAGAATTGTTTGATTGTTTTTCGCTACGCGAAAATGATATAATAACAATCAAACAATTCTACAATCAAACAATCCTTCTAATCCTTCAATTCCAATAAAACAGGACAGTGGTCGCTATGTTTTACCTCGGTAAGTTGTTGGGCGTGAGTTAATTGTGCCTTCAGGTTTTCGGTAACTGAAATATAGTCGATGCGCCAGCCTTTATTATTGTTACGGGCATTGGCGCGATAGCTCCACCAACTATATTGCACCTGTTCGGGGTTCAGTTGGCGAAATGAATCTGCAAAACCGTTGGCAAACCACTTAGTCATCCATTCGCGTTCTTCGGGCAAAAAGCCTGAACTTTTCTTATTGCTTTTCGGATTGTGAATGTCCATTTCCGTATGTGCGATGTTGTAATCGCCCAAGATAATGAGCTTTGGACGTTCCCTTCGTAATGCCTCTACCCACTCATAAATGTGGTCGAGAAAACGATATTTCATCTCCTGCCGCACACCACCTGTCGTACCCGACGGAAAGTAAATATTGACCACCGTAAGGTCGCCAAAATCTGCTCGTATCACACGCCCTTCGCAGTCAAACTCCTCTACGCCGCAGCCTTCCACGATATTATCTGGTTTCTTTTTGGAGAAAATAACGACCCCGCTATATCCCTTCTTTTGTGCCGACACCCAGTTGTGGTGATAGCCCAATTCGTCAAAAACCGTCGTATCCACCTGTTCGGGATGTGCCTTAGTTTCCTGCACACATACGACATCAAAATCACCTGCCTCCAACCATTCCGCAAAACCTTTTTTCAAAGCCGCACGAATGCCGTTTACATTATAAGAAACTATTTTCATATTTTGGTTTATAGGGTTTATTTAGTTTACGAAGTTTATAACGTTTACGAAGTAGTTGATTATGAGAATTTTGCGAAGCAAAATAAACTCTGTAAACCTTATAAACTCTACAAACTACATAAACTAATCCTTCTTCTTTTTAAAATCTCCGTTTTTCCAAGCCTTGATAAATTTTGCCCATGCGAAGGCATTAAAAATGCCTTGATAGGGCGTTTGTCCGCCGTAATGATAGAAAGATTGCGCTTGTTGGCGGAGGTATAGGTCGCTATTTTCGTTGCCGTCCATAGACATTGTTTCGCCGATTGCGGCGAGTTGTCGCTGGTCGAGATTTTCTTTTGCGCGGTCTTCGAGGTCTTTTTTGACATCGAGTGCGAGAAATTCGAGTTTAAGATGCTCGCGACTGGGCCACGGAAAAATGACCGTTTCGGGCAAATTATAGGTATCGTCGGTCAGCAATTGAACGAGCGTGAGGCGGTCGCCTATATGGTCTTTGGGAATGGTATATTCCTTTGTATCGTAGCCGATTGCCATAAATTGTAGCGTCTCGCCCTTACGTGCTACGATGGAAAAGAAGCCTTCGTAATTGGCGTAAGTTCCTCTGCTTGTGCCTTTTACGGCGATAGTCGCATAGGAGATTGCACCGAGGCTATCGCTGGTCATCACGATACCGGAGACTTGTACGATGTCGCTGTCTGTTTTGGTTTGTGCCGTAGCTGCCAGCGCAAAACCTACTATTATTATGGATAAAATGAATTTTCTCATACTGAATCAAAGTTAAGGAATTTTTTTTATTTGACGCGATGTTGTACAGGAAGTTTAACAGGGAACGGAAATGTAACGGGCAAATAGCGTGCTTCGTTGGAAAAATGGGAAGGTCTTAACGTTGTTTTAACAGATGAGTGTTGGGTGGGGGATGGTTTAGCGGAGTTCTTTTACGATTTTTTCTACGTATGTTATACTGACATCAAATAAGTCTGCAATGTCCTCGGTGGATAATTTTTTTTGAGTAAGTGCGCGTCTTATTATTCTATCAATGAATTTTTTCCTTGTAGCATCTTTTATAAGTGCTATCTCTACGTCGGTAAGGATATTTTTGTTTACCTCGTTGTCTAAGTTTGCTAAGATGATGGATGTATTTGTCTTTCAAAGGTTCTGCTGAAATAAGGATATTTTTAAATTATTTTAAAATAAAAAATATTTATAAACAATTCATTTTTAATAATAAATAAATTAAAAAATGGCTATATTTCAGTGCGACCTTCAAAGTTAAGGGAAAAAATCATATCTTTGCATCGTTATACTTAGTCAAGCCTCTTTCTGAAACGTAACTAAGTGAAAGATTAAAAGGTACTTTGAATAAATCATTCTTAGTACCTTTTTTTATTGTAATATCATTACCTCTTAATCTTCCAAAGCCGCCTCCAGCACTTCATTCATCGTTTTCACGTAGTGAAACTTCAAACCTTCGATATACTCCGCTTTAATTTCATTCACGTCCTTTTCATTGTTTTTGCACATCACGATTTCTTTGATGCCGGCGCGATTAGCGGCGAGTATTTTTTCCTTGATACCACCTACGGGAAGCACCTTTCCGCGTAGCGTGATTTCGCCTGTCATTGCAAGGAAAGGCTTTACTGGGCGCTTTGTAAATGCGGAAGTTAGCGCAGTCAGCATCGTGATACCTGCCGACGGTCCATCTTTCGGAATCGCGCCTTCGGGTACGTGCACGTGGATATCTTTTTCTTCAAAAACCTTGGCATTCAGATCGAGTGATTCGCTATTCGCTTTGAGATAACTTAGGGCGGTAGTCGCAGATTCTTTCATCACATCGCCGAGGTTTCCGGTGAGCGTCATTTTGCCTTTTCCGGCACTCAAACTCGCTTCTACAAACAAAATATCGCCGCCAACGGAAGTCCACGCCAAACCAACTGTGACACCCGGAATGTGCGGCTCGGCATAGCGTTCATTGCTATACTTGACCGGACCGAGCAAGCCATAAAGGTCGTCGGGTTTGAGCGTGACGTTGTAATTCTCCTCCATCGCTACTTTTTTGGCAGTGCCGCGCATGACGGCAGCCATGCGACGGTCAAGTTCGCGTACGCCCGATTCGCGAGTGTATTGCTTGATGACTTGCGCGATAAGCGTTGGTTTTACGCGAATATCTTTAGCTTTCAAACCATGCGCTTCGCGTTGTTTTGGTACGAGGTGTTGTTTTGCAATTTCTACTTTTTCTTCCAGCGAATAACCACTCACATGAATGATTTCCATGCGATCCAATAAGGCGGGCTGTATGGTCGAAAGCGAATTTGCAGTTGCTATAAACAAGATCTTTGAGAGGTCGTAATCTATATCGAGATAATTGTCGTGAAAAGTGCTATTCTGTTCAGGGTCAAGTACTTCGAGTAGGGCAGATGAAGGGTCGCCTCTGAAATCCTTACCTACTTTATCTATTTCATCCAAAATGAAAACGGGGTTGGACGCCTTTGATTTTTTGAGCGATTGGAGGATGCGTCCGGGCATTGCGCCGATGTAGGTTTTGCGGTGTCCGCGAATTTCTGATTCATCGTGCAGACCACCAAGCGACATACGTATATACTTGCGCTTCAATGCCGTAGCAACTGATTTTCCAAGAGATGTTTTACCAACTCCCGGAGGTCCGACCAAACAAATAATCGGTGCTTTCATATCGTTTTTTAGCTTCAAAACCGCTAAATGCTCAATGATGCGTTCCTTTACTTTTTCGAGTCCGAAATGATCTTTATCAAGTACTTTTTCGGCTTTTTTAAGGTCAAAATTATCTTTTGTATACTCATTCCACGGCAGGTCGAGCAAAAATTCTAAGTAATTGAGTGTCACCGAATACTCCGCCATAGCGGGATTGATACGGCGCAGTTTTTTCAATTCCTTGTCAAATACTTCGCTGACATCTTTCGACCATTTTTTCTTTTTGGCGCGTAGTTCCAATTCCTTCAAATCCTGCTCATTGCCGCCGTCGCCGAGTTCCTCTTGTATCGTTTTGAGTTGTTGATTGAGAAAATAATCGCGCTGCTGTTTTTCGAGGTCGCCGCGTACTTTATTTTCGATTTGGTCGCGGAGTTCGAGCAATTGGAGTTCGCCATCCATTTGCTCCAAAATCAACTCTGCCTTTTTCGACATTTCGTTGATTTCGAGTATAGATTGTTTCATGTCAATTTTTACCCCAAGATTGGAAGCGATAAAATTGAGTAAAAAAGTATTATTATCTATATTTCGGAGAATGACACCGGCTTCGGAGGGAATATTGGGCGAAAGCTCAATAATTTGTTTTGCCAAGTCGCGGATAGAAGCCGTAATCGCTTTAAATTCCTGCTTGTTTGTTGGGGGAATGTCTTCTAAGGTTTCGACCTGACCGATTAAAAAAGGGTCAGTTTGAGTGACACTTTTCAGCCCAAAACGTCCCTGTCCTTGCAAAATAGCGGTCAGCGTACCATCAGGCATTTTGAGCAACTTCATGATACGCGCCAGCGTACCGACTTGAAACAAGTCGCCCATTTTCGGGTCTTCTATTTTGGAACTGCGCTGGGAGATGACACCTATCAAGCGGTCATCGTCATAGGCTTTATTGATAGCTTTGATAGACTTATCGCGCCCCACCGTAATCGGTATCACGATGCCTGGAAAAAGCACCGTATTTTTAAGGGCGAGCAAAGGCAAATCGTCAAAATCACCGCTCAGTTCAACCTCCTCTTCGTCTTCATTTCCTATTGAAAATAAAGGCATAAATTCGACACCTTCGTCAAAGTTTTGTGGGAAAAAAATATCTTCAAACATACTCATGTAGATTCCTCGTTTGTTGTGTTGGGGAGGTGGGTAACTTGCTCCACTTTGTGAAAGAGTTTGGTTTTTGTTGCTCGCTCAAGGCTCAACTTCTATGCCACACGGCATATCGTTGAAAAAATAGATATTTTCGGACAAAACAGCAGTTTTTTCGCCCTAAAACACGACAAAAAGACAGAAAGTAAGTAGTTGGGTGGTTTTTACCTCTTGAATAACATTAAATTACAACTTTCGCTAAAGTTAGGGTTTTGAAGTGAGGTTGTCAAGTCGAAAAGCGTATTATTCGTAGAATTGATGGATTTGGTAAAAAATGTTAGAATCATCTCTAATCAGGCTATAAATCTACTAAAAAAGCGTAATTTTGAACTCAACTATAACAGAGTAACACGAGAACGCCTCAATACATAAAATGAAAATTTCCGCATCCATATACGCCCGCCCCGATACGCCCTTGCCTACGCTCATCCGCGAGTTGGAAGCACACAATATGGATATGTACCATGTTGATTGCAATGACGACCCAAGTGTGTTTGAAGACATTAAAAACATCCGAAAAATAAGCGACAAACCGATTGATTTACACATCATTTCCGACGAACCGCAGCGTTATTTTTCTTTATTGGAAAAAACGCCCGTAGAGTACGTGACATTTCAATACGAAAACCTACAATCGCAGCTCGAAATTCCCGACACCTTCCAATCGAAATTAGGACTTGCAATCACCTCTGATACAGATATTTCTGTTTTTGAAGCGTATAAAAATCGCTTTGATTTTATACTCATAATGGCAACTACGCCCGGACAAAGCGGCGGTAGTTTCAACAAGTCTAATTTTAAAAAAATACGGGCGTTTGCAAAGCATTTTCCAGAAAAAAAAATACACGTAGATGGCGGTGTCAATGCTGAAATTTCTTTTATACTTCGCAATATGGGCGTAGCGTCTGTCGTGTCGGGTTCGTATCTGTTCAAATCCGATTATTTGGGGGCAGCGATATTGGATTTGAAAGGACAAAACTTTACATCTAAATACCAAGTCCGCGATTTTATGCTGACCAATGGTGAAGCACCTATTTTGCAAGAAAATGAACTGGATTTTTTAAGCATTTTAAATGGCATAGAAAATTATAAAGCAGGTTTTGTGATGATTCAAGGTGATGATAATCAATTGCTTGGAATTATTACGAATGCCGATATTCGCCGCGCTTTGATTCAAAATATTCACAAGCTCAATGACATTCCTATCGACCAAATTATCAATAAAAAACCATTCACGATACAAGAAAATTACACCGTCAATGAAATGCTACAACACATCAAAGCGCAGCGTTTTCCTATCAATTACGCGCCTGTCGTGGATGCGGAGAATTGCGTGAAAGGGGCGGTGACGTTTTTTAATCTCATTAAAGGAGAGTAACACAGGCTTCCAGCCTGCATCGCGTTAGTTCGTCCTATTTTATCGAAATAACGTGTCGATATAGTGCAGTGCAGGCTGGAAGCCCGTGTTACTTTTCCTCGAAAATGAATTTCATTCTAAATTGGGAATGAGCGTAATTTTATTTTAAATTTCAAAAAATATGAGAAAAAACATTATTTGGTTGTTTTTGGTAGCTTTAGTAATTCAGTATGCTTGTACTTACGACAAAGTCATAGTTGTTGACCCTGAATTTCAACCATTTATAGAGCGTTTTCGACAAGAAGCTGCAATCAGGAATGTTGATGTATCGGAGAAATTGGAGAATATTTCGATAATATTCGGTGATATAGAAGAATCGGGCATTTCAGGTACATGTTTTTTTCATTCAGAATTAAAAGACCTAATTTTAATTGATTCTAATTGGTGGAATCTTAGACTAGATTTTGAAGAAAGAGAGCATTTGATTTTTCATGAACTTGGGCATTGTGCGTTGGAAATTTTGGAACATAGAGACGATGAAACCGATTGCAATGAATGTTTGAGCTATATGAGAACGAACAGTGATTTGTGTTCAGCGAATTATTACGCTCCCAAATGGCGAGCATATTACCTTGACGAACTATTTGAAATAGAGCCGCTTACGTCTTTCTCGTGGCACGAATGTCAGACGGAATATGAAGCGTTTTTGAACAAAGAAATTGTGTTGGATACCTTTGCGATGGATACGGCATTTACCTCACTGAATTATGACATTACAGATTACGAAGGATACGAAATAGAAATGCGTGTGACAGGTTGGGAGGAGATACTTTCCAGTTTTTATCTTGTCTGGAATGATAAAATGTTTCGCTTTACACCTTCATTAGCGATGGCTTACGAAATGGACGTATATGACCAATATAATCCGTACAATTCATCAAAAGTATTTTTTAGGAATGACAATATTAATTGGATAGACTGGACGGAGAACGAAATGAGGTTTGTGGTCAGAAACGTTGACGGTTTTTATACGATATTTTTGAATGACAGATTGATACATAAAATGGATAATGAAGAAAGCAACACCTTGAAATTTCGTACACTTGAACATTTACCACTCAATATTCAAGTAAAATTTTCAAAATTATTTATCTAAAAAAACAATATTTCAGTACAATAATCCGAGTACGGATTGCGAATTTCGAGTTCTCAAATAATGCTAAAACACTCTTTTTACGTAAATTTAGCTAACTCGCAACTCGTAACTCGCAACTCGTAACTTGAGTTATGATAATAAAATTAAAAGAAAATATTACCCCTGAAATCGCCGCCCAAATTGCCCAAAAAATAAACGCCATTCACCTCATGGAAAATGATGTGCAAACCCTCGTTACTTCTTCCAAAACGAAAGAAATCGACAGCGCGCTGGATGGCATGGTTGCCGAGTCATTTACCTTTGAAAATGACCTGCAATTGGGGAGTGCGAATTACCTCACGCAGAAGCGCAGCGTACACATTGGCGGTGTCGAAATCGGTGGTGATACCAATAATATGATGATGATAGCCGGACCATGTTCGGTCGAATCAGAAGCGCAAATTGAAAGCTCCGCCCAGTTGATGAAGTCATTGGGAATCAAGGCGTTGAGAGGCGGATGTTTCAAGCCGCGTACCTCGCCGTATAGCTTTCAGGGCATGGGTTTGGATGGCTTGAAACTGTTGGCTAAAATGCGCGAAAAATACGGTTTTGCCATCGTCACGGAAGTACGCGACGCGACGCACGTAGATGTGGTCATCGAATACGCCGATGTCATCCAAGTAGGTGCAAAAGCGATGTACGACCACGGGATTTTGAGGGCTTGCGGCAAGGCACGAAAACCCGTCTTATTGAAGCGCGGATTTGGGACGACTTTACAGGAATTTGTGCAAGCGGCGGAGTTCATTTTGTCGGGCGGAAACAGCCAAGTTATGCTTTGCGAACGCGGCATTCGTACCTTTGAAAATCAGACCCGTTTTACGCTTGATTTGTGCGGCGTGGCATTTATGAAAGCCAAGACCAACTTGCCCGTCATTCTCGACCCCAGCCATGCGATGGGCTATGCGTATGGCGTCCCCGACCTCACTCGTGCATGTGTGGCGATAGGCATTGATGGCTTGCTCGTCGAAGTGCATCCCAACCCAAAAGTTGCAAAATCTGACGCTGCACAGCAACTAAATCACGATGATTTTCGTTTATTACACGAGAGTATTCAACCTATCGCGCAAGCAGTAGGCAGGGTTTTTGTGTAAAGAAATCCAAGTACCAAAGCCCCAAATTTCAAGTTTTATTATTCGGAATTGATATTTGAAATTTTGAAATTTAATTCAATAGTGAGTTTTTTGGAAACAGTCCCGTTATCCAACTATTATTTATGTTATTTTTCGCCAAAAATATTACTTACCTCAAAAATCGTAAAGAGGTTAATTCCCAAGAAATCGCAGCTAATCTCGGTGTTACATTTCCATATTTGGCATCGGGTGAAGTATCACCTACGGTGCAAGATTTGATTGTACTTTCAAGCCTATTCAATGTCAGTATTGACGATTTATTGAAAAAGGATTTGGAGGCACGTGCCTTGCTGATTAAGAATAAAATAATCAAATTTTTAGTTCTGGATGTAGATGGTACACTGACCGATGGCGGCATGATTTTTTCGTCTGAGGGCGGAGAAACCAAACGTTTTGATGCCAAAGACGGACGCGGGATTATTAATTCCATCAAAGCGGGGATTCCAGTTGGTTTGTTGAGCTCGGGCTTAAATCAGCCCTTGCTCGAAAAACGCGCCAAAATGCTCGGTATCCAGCATGTATTTGCGGATGAAGCCGATAAGTTGGTGGTCTTGGAAAGGTGGTGTAAAAACCTGAATATCAAACTCGAACACGTAGCATACATTGGCGATGATGTGAATGATGTCAAAGTGATGAAGCACGTAGGCATTGCTGCTTGTCCGGGAGATGCAGTACAGGAAGTGCGTGATATTGTCCATGTTATTCTCAATAAAAATGGCGGATGTGGTTGTGTACGCGAGTTTATTGATGAATATATTTTTGCAAAAAAAATGAACCAATAGGAGTGAGATTGTGATTTTTAATTTGGTGATTTTAATAGACTTTATTTAGAAATATTTTGTATGCATGGAATTTTGTATTTTTTCGATAATCGAGCCTCATTTTGAGCTGCATACCCTACGGTACGGAGCGAAAAATAGGGGAAGAGTATCGGAAAAAGACAATGTTAGCTGCATACAAAATATTTCTAAATAAAGTCTAATGGATTTGAGGTAAAATATGACTTTTATTTTGTTCCTGATACTAAAACTATCTTTATTTGAAATTGTGTAAAATTTACACTAAATTACGAACACGTAACACAGACATTCTTGTCTGTACTTCCACGCGACACAGAAAAGAATGTCTGTGTTACGTTTTAATCTTAAACTTAATATGTCAGACGTAGCAATAGCCAAGGCAGACCTCCACGTAAACGGTTTTCTTGACCTTGATATAGACCCCACGATGGATTTGGTGCAAGCCATTGAAAATCTAAAGAAAGAAAAAAATGCGATTATTCTCGCGCATTATTATCAGGAATCCGAAATACAGGATATTGCCGATTACACGGGCGATAGCCTCGGTTTGTCACAAAAAGCAGCCGAAACGGATGCGGATATTATCGTATTTGCGGGTGTACATTTTATGGCGGAAACGGCAAAAATGTTGAGTCCTGATAAGAAAGTCTTATTGCCGGATTTGAAGGCGGGGTGTTCGTTGGCAGATTCTTGTCCGCCCCATCTTTTTCGCAAATTTAAAGAAAAATACCCCGACCATGTAGTGGTCAGTTACATCAATTGTACGGCAGAACTCAAGACGTTGACCGACATCGTTTGTACGTCTACCAATGCTGTTCATATCATCGAAAGTATACCGAAAGACCAGCCGATTATTTTTGCACCGGACAAAAACCTGGGCGCGTATTTGGTCAAAAAAACCGGACGCGACATGGTTTTGTGGAATGGCGCATGTATGGTACACGAAATTTTTGCGATGGAAAAAATCGTAAAATTGATGGAGCGTCATCCTGACGCAAAATTCATCGCACACCCCGAATGTGAAGCCAAACTCCTTGATATAGCTGACTTTATCGGCTCTACAAGTGCTTTGATTCGCTACACGAAAGAGAGTGACGCCAAAATATTTATCGTAGGTACAGAAGCTGGGATTATTCATCAGATGGAGAAGTCTTCGCCAGATAAAACCTTCATCCCTGCACCGCCGAACAATACTTGTGCCTGCAACGAATGTCCGCACATGAAGCGCAACACGATGGAGAAACTCTACCTCTGTATGAAATACGAATTGCCCGAAATTATTTTGCCCGAACACATCATCCGCGACGGTATCGCACCGATTAATAGAATGATGGAAATATCTGCAAAAGCAGGGTTATAGGCGAGAGACGAGAGACGTGAGACGAGAGAGGTGAGAAGCAGTAAATACTACTTCTTATGTCTCTCGTCTTTTTATTTTCAAACAAAAAACACACATATATATGAGAATGATTATTTTAGCAGCTTTGCTGCTGACTGTTTTTGCTTGCAAAAATGAGTCATCTACCGAAAAAAAAGATAATGTAATGCGGAAATAGCACGACAAAACCAAGCAATTGAGGTAGATATGACAGCAAAAAATCCCTACACACCACCAGTTGCGGGAGCGAAAAGCGAAAGTTTTGAGCGTCATTTCAACGAAAAAGAACAAGCCGCTTTATTGAAATTGAAACAGCGTTTTGAGGCAGGAATGTGCAAGGAACAGAAAACAGATAAGCTGAAAGCCTGTTACGCAGGACATGCTCGAATGATTCGCTCTGATTTCTTTCAGAAAATTCCGATTACGATGAGTTATCCGTATAAGACTGATTTTCAATTAGATGAAACGGAAACGAAAAGTGTTTTGTCAACTGTATGGACGAATAAATGCGGCTATCAGACCGATGAAGGCATTATGAATTACTTCTGTCTAGATGCGGCTGCAAAGGTGATGGATTATTACAAAGAAGTGGCGCAGGAGAGTGATTTTATTGGTGGTTTTACGGAATCTTATATCAAAAATAAGGTGTTGTCCCAAGAGCTAACGACCAGTTTGTTGATGACAAGCGAGGAAGGTTTGGATTTTGGAAATTTTGACCACCAACTATTTTATATGATATTGCACCTCACTTGGAATGAGGAAAATAAAGCGTTGAAAAAGTTGAAATAAGACGTGAGACAAGCGTATTTCCTATCTCACCTCTCGTCTATCGAAGTAGTGTAATGCGTTGTTTGGTAGAAGGGTTGCGCCATGCACCTTCTACGTCAGTGACTACGGAGATGTAGTGGTCTATCGTTTCGCTGGAAACAATGGCAGCGAGACTGCCTACGGATTTGAGCAAGTCGGTTTTTACGCCGCCAAGTTCGACTTCTCCTCCTTTCAAATCTCTCCATTCTGCTCCCGCCCGAAAAGGTAATTCAAAGTTAAACTCTTTGATGTCTCTGGGAGTGATCGCAAAACTTTCGCTGATTTTCTGCTCGCCGCGTATTTTTGTTCTGCTCTTTCTTTGTTTCCCATTGTCGGTAGTGCGTCGCTCAATTAGCCTCACGCTGATACCTTTTACGTATTGATCACTTTTTGCGGTAATGACAAACATACCGGATACGAAATTATCAGCTTTTTTAACATGGTCGGGTGCGTGTAGTTCGACACTGACTCCTCCAATGCCCATTTTGTTTTTTAAATTATCGAAAAAACTCATCGGCGTTATTTTTTTTATATGAATAAGTTATAGTGAAATTAATAAATAATATTCAAATAATAAGAATGTAGTACATAAAATATAAATAAATTTAAAAAAATGTGCCGGACAACCTCTCGGCGTCCGGCAACATTTTATCAGCATGTAAAAGAAACATGCCGGGTGATAACCACATCACAGTTTTTTATTACGAGTTATTACTTCAATGTGTTACCAAATAAAAATTTCAACATTAAATCAAAACAATTTTTATAAAAATTGTTTTGTAAATCATTGATATAAAGTTAGTTGCAAATTACGTTCGTGAATTAATTATCAATTCTTCATTATCAATTTTCAATTTGGCAAAGACATTAATTACTTCATCAATACCATTTTCTGAGTACCAAAATACCCGCCTGCCTGAATGGTGTAATAATACACGCCCGCAGGGTAAAGATTGCCTTCGAAGGTAGTGGAGTGTGTACCTGCTGTTTTTGTTTCATTATTGTGCAATACGGCTACTTGCCTACCTGCTGCGTCATAGACCATTAGGGTGACGGGGCTGTCTTTTACTAGTGTGTATTCAATCGTCGTGTGGTCTGCAAACGGATTGGGGTAATTGTGGGTGTCGATAGTCTGATTTTGTATGACTTTATCGCTCGCACAATTATTCATGAAATCTGTAATCTGTGCTTGCGACCGTACTGTATTGCTGATGCGGAAATGGTCAACGACTCCTTGCCAAGTGTTGTTACCACCGTCTGTGCCGATATTAAAGTCAGCATCACTAATCGGGAAGAGTGGAGTACTGTCAATCTGCTGCTGTGCGATAAGACTGCCGTCAAGGTACAACTCAAGCTGACCGCCGCCCCAAGTAAAGGCAACATGCTTCCATTGATTAGCCTGCCAGTTGGAAATATTATAACCGACGCCCATTTCAGGATAGCCGCTCGGTGACCATCTGTTTATGATTAAGCGCAGATTATTAGCACCGTCTTTTAAGATGAGGATACCGCCTGCTCCGCCGTATTGGAGTAGGGTGTGCCCCGCGCCGTCGTTGCCATTCCACGTAGGTTTTACCCATGCTTCTACTGTGCCTTGTTGCGAATTAATGTTGCTATTTGCATTGTATTTGAGTGCGGGTACATCGCTATATTCCATTACATTCACACCGTTGGCATATTTTCCGGCAGTGAGGGATACGTACTCCGAAACGGCAGGTGTTTCTCCTGCGGTGCCGTTGAGGGTATCATCGAATGGCAACAGTAGGAGTGTATTTGCATCATCGCCACAATTGTTGGTGGAAGCCTCTTTAATTTGTATATCATCAATAGCGATGTCACTCATATAGCCATCGCCCGTAGTTACTCGAAATAAGATTTGAAAGTCATCGACCGGAGATAAGGTTGTACCATCTACTGTTTTCCATTCGTTGCCTTGGTTGCCTGTGGCAATAGGTATCCATGTAATGTTGGGAGTATTAATAGTGCTAACACCTAATTCAAGTGTTCCTTGCTGGCTGCCGTTCATGTGATAAGAAAAACTCAAGACTGGGGCAGTGAGACTACTCAAATCTAAGCAAGGGCTCAACAGTACCGCTTTGCTGTTGCTGCAACTGCTACTTGCTTCTACATAGAGGTATTTGCCGGTAGCAGTGCCGGGATTGGTGTCGGTCGAAGGTCCGGTAGTGCCGGAAGGTGTGCCGCCCGAATCAACCGTCCAATCGACATCATCATTTGTATCGTTTGTCCAACCATTTGTAAGCGTGATTGTAGCTCCGCAACTGGTGCTGCCTTGCGCCAGTGTTTCAAAGTCTTCGGTGTAGCTTTGTGCAGGTGTTACCAGAGTACAAGTGGGTGCTTCTTCCACGGTGAAAAAATCTCCATAATCATTGACTGTACTATTGGTGATACTTTGTACATAAATTCGATATTGCCCATCAGGTGCAGACGAAAGTGTTGTGTAGGTGTAACTTCCGTCACTTGCCGTAGAAGACGTAACGGGATAGTATGTTCCACTTGAACTATACATTCTGATTAGTACATTCTCAGATATATCATCCGTCCATTGAATGTTGATGGCATCACCGGGCGCGTAAGTATTGCTTGTGCCGGGACTGGTCACGGCAATTGTTCCTTGTGGCGGTGTTTCCACGGTGAAAAAATCTCCATAATCATTGACTGTACTATTGGTGATACTTTGTACATAAATTCGATATTGCCCATCAGGTGCAGACGAAAGTGTTGTGTAGGTGTAACTTCCGTCACTTGCCGTAGAAGACGTAACGGGATAGTATGTTCCACTTGAACTATACATTCTGATTAGTACATTCTCAGATATATCATCCGTCCATTGAATGTTGATGGCATCACCGGGCGCGTAAGTATTGCTTGTGCCGGGACTGGTCACGGCAATTGTTCCTTGTAGCGGTGTTTCCACGGTGAAAAAATCTCCATAATCATTGACTGTACTATTGGTGGTACTTTGTACATAAATTCGATATTGCCCATCAGGTGCAGACGAAAGTGTTGTGTAGGTGTAACTTCCGTCACTTGCCGTAGAACTTGTAATGTTATAATACCAACCTGCCGACGAATACATTCTAATTAATACATTTTCCGAAATATTATCCGTCCATTGAATGTTGATGGCATCACCGGGCGCATAAGTGTTGCCTGTGCTGGGATTGGTGACGGTAATATTGCCGCAGGGTTGGCATTTTGTACCACCACAATCAATATCTGTTTCATCGCCGTTTTTGACACCATCGGAACAAGTCTGACAGGTCGTATTATCGGCATAAGTGGCATTGGGATTATAGTTGTGTGCAGTGGCATCTTTGCAATCGTAAGTTACTGTAAATTGGGGTGAACTATCGTAGCAAGTATTATTATTTTCATTGGATTCAGATAAGCCGGACTGGTAATCGGCTCGCATACCTACGTAATACGTACCGGCTGGAATTGGTGGGTTAATAGTCGAAATATTTTTAGTAATAGATTCCGAACTTGTATTATCTGCGGCTAAACTTGCCACGTAATCCGTTCCAATTAAATAATCATTATTATTAATAGTGGTATTGGTAGAAAGGTAATAGCCCAATGTAGTAGAAGCGGCAGTTGCTGTACCTATATTTTTGACGACTACGCCACTTACTGTAATGGTATTACCGGATTTGCTGACTGTGCCGCAAGTGGTAATGTCAAGGTCAGGTTCGCAAGGTGGACAACTGCCACCACAATCAACCCCTGTTTCATCTCCATTTTGAACATTGTCAGTGCAACTTGATGCCGCCTGAATGGTAAAATAAGTGCCATAATCACTAACAGAAGTGTTGCTGACACTTCGTATGTAAATTCGATATTGTCCGGGATTTCTGCTGGATGGAATGGTATAATTAAAACTTCCGTCACTTGCCGTAGAAGAAGTAAGGGTAAAATAAGAACCACTTGAGGTGTACATTCTAATTAATACATTCTCCGAAATATTATCTGTCCATTGAATGTTAATCGCACTTCCGGCAGCATGGATATCACCCGTACCCGGATTGATGACGGTAATATTTCCACAAGGATTACACTTAGCTCCACCACAATCAATATCTGTTTCATCGCCGTTTTTGACACCATCGGAACAAGTTTGACAAGTCGTATTATCGGCATAAGTCGCAGTGGGATTATAGTTGTGTGCAGTGGCATCTTTGCAATCGTAAGTCACCGTAAATTGGGGTGAACTATCGTAGCAAGTATTGTTATTTTCATTGGATTCTGCTAAAGTCGAATTATAATCGGCAAGTATACCTACGTAATATGTACCTGCGGGAATTTGCGGATTGATTATTGCCGAAATATTTTGGGTAATATTTTCCGTACTTGTATTACCTGCGGTTAGACTTGCCACGGCATCTGTCCCAATTAAATAATCACTTGAATTGATGACCGTATTGGCAGAAAGATAATAGCCCAATGTAGTAGCAGCAGCAGTTGCCGTACCGATATTTTTGACGACTACACTATTGACTGTCAGCAAATTGCCAGAAACACTTGCTGTGCCGCAAGTGGTAATGTCGAGGTCGGGTTCTGTCTGCCCTTGTATAGTGATTGAAGCGGAGGCACTAATGCAATTTACATTATTGCTTTCATTGTTTTCTGTTACATTATCATCATAATCCGCTATAAATCCTACGTAGTAATTGCCCGGCGGGACATTAACCGCTGCGGTATTGAAGTCAAGATCTATCAAGGAGGAGGCGCCGCCGCTTAAAGCAGGAACAACTGCCGTAGCTACACGATAATCGCTTGTATTGACCGTATTATTAGAGGAGAGATATGCCCCCAGAGTACTTGCGCCAGCAGTAGTGGTTCCAAAGTTTTCTACTTTTAGATTAAGGTAAAAACGGGTCGTACCGGAAACTACCGACTGACCGCAGTTTGAAATTTGTAAATCGGGCTGCGTAGCAGCTATGGTAATATTTGCCGAGGGTGATACACATCCTGTGTTATTATCTTCGTTGAATTCCGCAACAGTATTGTCATAATCTGTAATAACTCCGAGATAATAATTGCCGGGAGGCACACCTGTACTATTCAGATTTATATCAAAGGTGTGCGTTGAATATGAGCCGGGGGGATATGATGTCACTGTTCTCGTAGCTATGGCATAATCATTCGTAGTAATCGTATTGTCGGTAGAAAGATACCAACGTGTTTTGACAGTAGTTCCGGTAGCTATCGTCCCGACATTCTGCACTTGTAAGCCATTAATGGAGAGCGTACTACCACTAAGGCTTGAAGTACCACAAGATTTAAAAGCCAAATCAGCCGCATCACCCGAAGCACACAAACAACTGGCATTCGGATAAAAAGCATTGATTTGATTTTTTGATTGGGCACTCCAAGTATTGGTGGCACTTACGGAAGGTGCCATGATGGTTGAGCTACCTTCTGCATCGTGTGTCGCACTAAAATTATGACCGATTTCGTGTGCGAATGCTACTTTCAAACTGGCAGCATTCGTGCTAAAGTCCTCCATCAAATTATATTTGCTTCCACAAACGCCCGGTCTATATGCTACTCCTACCACACTATAATTTACATTGCCGTCACTGTCATAATCCCAAATATCACGACTTACCCATAATGACGCTAAGTCGTGGGCAATATTTGTATAATCGGAATTTCCAAATTCACTTAATAAACTCGAGGCATGTGCCGTATTTGACCACAAATCCATACCCGAACTGGTCGCAATATAATCATCAACAACAGTAAAATTAATGGGGTCGTTGAAGTCATTATTATAATTGCTTTTGACATTATTGAGTACCGATGTGATGTGATTGAGTGTATTGCCACCATGTTTTTGATACATGCCATAATCTGCCACCAAGAGCATTTCGACTTCGTAGCAAGCCATTGATACGCTTTTGAGGTCATTACTTTGCGTTTCAATTTGCTCGGCTTGTAGGTCGGTATGATTGGAAGTGCAGGCGTGTTCGCGGTCAATGACGTCTTTTTGATAATAAATAATCAGTTCGTCTTTCCCTGCATCAGCGTTGAAGGTCTTATAAGGTTCAAAAAATATCACCTCACTACCCGTATCTATAAAACCACTCAAAAAGCCTTCATTGACAGTCAGGGCTACTTTTGTGTCGGGCTTGCCTTGAACTGTGCCTTGAAAGGTAAGCGGTAATTTGTCGCTATTTTTAGCTGCTTTTCTGCTGATATAACCCTCACTGAATAATTGACTCGACTCCAATGATAATTGGTATGTACCATATGTACCGAGGTCAATGGATTGGTTAAATTCTGTTGATTTTTCAAGGTCAAAATCGTCATAGTTTACAGAAATTTCCTGAGTTATGCTTTTTGTAAATATTTGATTAACAGTCATTTGTGCGTGTATCGTACAGGCGTAAAATAACGCGATAAGTATTACACTAAAGGTAATAGTTGATTTTTGTTTCATAATTCTTGTTTTTTGTTTAATTGAATTTTGGATAATGAAATATCATAATATTTATAGTGATAACCGTACAGTCTTCGCCTACCTTCACACGCTGCGTGAAGCCCGAATTTGTTGAATGATATGTTGAAAATATTTATTTCAAAAAAGGGAAATTTATGATATTTATCTTTTGTGATTTTAATTAAGGTAAGCCCAAAAGTTTTTTGCTTAAAGGCTTACCT
>Ga0209595_100203_pt1 | contig 20273 bp, 15 predicted proteins | sample Porto_4metaG_FD_187427 | JGI IMG/M metagenome (GOLD analysis project Ga0209595, IMG submission 187427) | Marine algal microbial communities from Porto, Portugal - Porto_4 metaG (SPAdes) (version 2) | ecosystem: Host-associated > Algae > Red algae > Unclassified | place: Portugal: Porto...
TCAACTTCAAACTCAACTTCAAACTCAACTTCAAACTCAACTTCAAAATTTGCTGCGCAGATTCTATATATATTGTACGATTTGGCGAAGCCAAATCTCGTAATTTGAGTTTGAGTTTGAGTTTGAAGCCGAGGTTGAAGTCAGATTTTCTACCTCAATAAAGTAACATCCCCACCTTTTTGGGTATTCGCGCCAGACGTATCTTCATATTCGACGATATAGACGTAAGTGCCCACAGGTTGTAGTTCACCTTTATAAGTGCCATCCCATCCGGTGCTTTGATTGTCTGAAAAGAAAATTTCTTCGCCCCAGCGATTGAATACATGGAAGCCGATAAGCTCAAAATCTCCTTGTACTATCACGTTTAATACATCGTTTTCGCTATCTCCGTTGGGCGTGAACGCAGAGGGAACTGCCACGACTTGACGAACCGGATTTACACTAATGATAATCTCATCGGTAAACACACAACCTTCGTCTGAGGTGAGTGTGAGGGTATAGGTGGTGGTGGTCTGTGGATTTGCCCAGGGCGTCAGGGTGGTATCGCCCAAGCCCGTCGTGGGTGACCAAGTATGGGTGTAGCCTTGCATAGCACTGATGTTGGGCATTAGTTGGATAGAATCGTTGGCATCAATGATTTGATTGCCGCCGAGATTTAATTCTATCGTAGAAAACGCTGCGACCTGAATGGTACTTTCAAACATACAAGCATTGGCATCGGTAATGGTGAGGTCGTAACTACCTACGGGGAGTTGGTCGATGTCTTGTTCGATGCTGCTATTGCCCCACATATAGGTGTACGCGCCCGTTCCGCCGGAAGGTGTGATGTCGATACCGCCATCGTTAGATTCAGCGCAGGTAGCGGTGGTTTCTATTTCGATAGAAATGGGCAACGGCTCAGTAATCGTCACCGAAGTAAAAGAAACTTCGCAACCCTGACCGTCTTCGACCACAATATCGTAAGTGTCTGCTCCTACGTTTTCAAAAGTATATTCGTTATTTGTATTCTCAATAAAATTATTTCCCCCATCAATAGAATAGCGATAAATAGGTTGTCCGCCATTGACGGCTATCGTAATCAAACCATCATTTGCGCCAGCACAACTGACATCGGCAGGCGTGACATTGACCAGTGAAAAGCCATTGCAAGAGGGTGGGAAAAGCTCGGCTGTCGTGCTGTAAATACAGCCGTTGTCGTCTACTATCGTAATCGTACATTCGCCTGCGCCTAAGCCGGAAATATGATACGAACCACCACAAGTACCCGCCATTTCTACTGGATTGCCACAATCGGAAGTCACGGTATAAGACATCGCACCGCCTACGGGATTGATACAAATTTCGCCATCCATACTATTGATTTCGGTAGGGTCTATAGTGCTGATTCCTGCCGAAACTGCCGAAGACCCCGTGATAAATGTATTGCTTTGTACCACACAATCGCCCGAATGAATCGCCGTCAACGAATAACCGCCTTCCGGCAAATCGTTGAAGGTATAATTGTCAGCATTGACCATTACGGTGTCCGCATCTGTCCCATTATCAATGATAAATGTATGTGGATTGAAACCGCCTGATGTCGTAATTTGGATAGCTCCTGTACTTTCTCCGTTGCAAGCAACGTTTATGGGTTGTACGCCCACGATTGAAAAGGGGCTACAATCTACGTCATCCACAAAGACCTCAAATGTTTCCTTACAGCCGTTGGCATCTGTAATTTCTACGGTGTAAGTATCGCCGGGTAGATTTGTCGTGATAAAATTTCCGGCACATGCCCCAACAATTGCGCTGAATGTACCTGATGTATTTGTATCCATCCCTTGATAGGTTGTCGAATATGGTGGCACAGCACCATTGACGCAGAAGTCTATTTGACCATTATTCGCGCCGGGCGCAGAAACATTCATTGCATTTATATCTGAAACAGTGAAATCTATTGGTCCGTTGACCAATATCGGATTATTGGCAAAAGTATCTCTACATCCCAAATCATCTACGACTACAACTTCATAACTACCTGCTTCCAAATTGATAAATGAAAGCGAAGATGGCGCAGCCGTATAAGTTGCGCCGTTGTCGATACTAAATTGGTAATTACTACTTCCCTCTGCATATACGGTCAATTGTCCGTTAGAACCCTCAAAGCAAGAAACATCGCTATTGACAACGACCGAATCTATCCGAATGGCACAGTCTCCGGGTGCTACGACGACTGTTTCCGAATCTGTACAGCCATTTGCGTCCTCAATATCGAATACATAAGTGCCGGCTTCCAAGCCATTTATTTCGTAATTGCCATCGCAAATACCCACGCCCAAGTCTGTAATCGTAACATTGGGTGAGGAAGATAAGCTAAAAGGCGGTTCGCCCTTTACACACAGTGAAATGGAACCATCGTTCATTCCGACCTGACTTTCCGCCATTACCGTAGATTGAATGTATAAAGAATCCGGCTGACCGATAGAAAATGAATCTAAAGCAAAACATCCGGCAGCATCCGTTACCGTAATCGTATAATCTCCCGCCGCAAGCGAAGACATAAAGGTGTAACTCGTATCTTCTATAGTGACGATTAACCCCTCATTTCCAATATCATAAGTAATCGGCGGCAAAGCTCCTGATACAGAAACCGTTGCGCTACCGTCATTGTTTGCACTACACGTTTCATCGACGATCGTAATCGTATCTATATGAATGGCAGTATCTACAATCAACACCTCAACCGTATCACGCGAAGGCGGACATACGCCATTGCTGACCGACCATTCAAATTCATACAAACCCGACATCAGACCACTCACTGCGGTAGTTGACATATTGCCATCTGCAATGACTGCCTGCACGCCCGACACTTGCGTCCATACGCCCGTGCCTACGGCTACCGAATCCGCACTCAAACCCACCATACTTGGTCCACAAAGCGCAATATCTGCGCCCGCTACGGCATTGGAAGGTGGTGCGAAAAGCTCGACTTCTACAAAATTATCTGATAAAGAAATACAATCGGGCGTAGATGTAATATCATTGACAGACATTCCCACAGGTACATTCAATACGCCTTGATAAGAAAAGCCGTAAATACGATAAATACCCGGCATCAGCTGATTGGCATTATAAAAATTGGCACTCGGATTCCACAATATTATCACGTCATTGGCATCCGTCAGTACATACGCATAATCATCTCCAACCATGCCCCCGATACTATTTTCCATCGAAACAGTATCCGCCAATGCATCTTTACAAAAACTCAAAGTGTTGTTGGTAGAAACTGACGAAGTCACGTCGCCGATACAAGTTCCTGCATCGACTGTCACCAAATCACCTGCGGTACATCCGTTGGCATCTTGGACAATAAAGTCATAAGTCCCTGCACCAATATTACTGACCTCATAATTTCCTGAACATGTACCCGCACCCAAATCTACCACCGAAACGCCAGCAGGCGACGTCACAAAATAAGGCGGCGTTCCCCCTTGCACACAGATGGTGATAGACCCATCGTTTGTTCCGGGCAGCGTCTCTGCGATAGGTGTAGAAGCGATGAGCAGCGGTGGCGGCTCATCAATCGTAAAGACATCAAAAGCCATACAACCATCTCCGTCCGTCACCGTCAAGTCATAAGTTCCGGCATCAAGTGACTGAAAAAAAGTATAGGTTTCGTCTATGACTGTTGCAGTTCCGGCTACGCCAATATCGTAGGTAATATCAGGTGTCGCGCCCGAAACCTCAATCGTCACCGTACCACGTGTACCGCCAAAACAAGGAATATCCGCCGTCGTAATATTTTCAATGACCAGATTATTATTGGGCGCATAATTGCCGTCCGACCACTCGTAAGCATGAGCCGAGTTGTGGTGTTGATGTGTTGGTGTGTTGTCGGTAGTGGAACTATCGGCATGGGCTATCGAAAAATTTAACACACAAAAGCAAAGCGCGAGAAACGTACACAAATATTTCATAAGATAAATTCGGTTATAGTCTTTTTTTGAATGAGCGAATGAGTGAATTTTGAATGAGTGAATAAAAACATCACTTATTCGCAACTCTGTAACTTCCGTCAATCTTACAATACGTAATTAAGGGAAGAGGAAGAAAATAATCTACCCCAAATGAAGAAGTTATTTTTTTTATATGTTTGGCTAAGTGAAAGAAATTAAATTGTTCCATAATGCGCCGTAATTTTTTCTTCTAAGGTTCTGCTGAAATAAGGATATTTTTAAATTATTTTACAATAAAAAATATTTATAAATAATTAATTTTTAATAATAAATAAATTACAAAATAATTTTAATTGATTAAAAAATGGCTATATTTCAGTGCGACCTTCTAAAGAATTCAAAAAATCGTTGCATAGCCATAGCTACGGAACTATTTTTTGTGTTTTTTAGAAGGGAAAAGAACAAGCATAATGGGGCAAGTTATTTATTTTCTTTCACTAAATTTGACGCGCATAGCCGAGCTACGTAAGGAAGATTTAGTGAAACATATAAGAAAAAGAACAATTCAGACGGGTAGATTATTTTTTTCGTCTTCCCTTACACGCAAAAATAAGAAAATATAGTGATTCATTTGTCCGTTTATTCGTTAATTCGTTATCCGTTTACTCGTTATTCGTTTACTCGTTATTCGTTAATTCGTTATCCGTTTACTCGTTATTCGTTTACTCGTTATTCGTTTACTCGTTATCCGTTAATTCGTTATCCGTTAATTCGTTATTCGTTTACTCGTTATCCGTTTACTCGTTATTCGTTTACTCGTTATTCGTTTATTCGTTATCCGTTTACTCGTTATTCGTGGGTTCGTAACCCGTAACCCGTCAACTCGTTTACCATGCACATAGAAGAATTTAGAACCTACTGCCTCTCTAAGCCCGGCGTCACCGAAAGTTTTCCTTTTGATGAAGTCACCCTAGTATTTAAGGTAATGAGTAAAATGTTTGCCCTGACTGGTCTTGGCAAAGAGCAATTTACCGTCAATTTGAAGTGCGACCCGGAGCGTGCCTTAGATTTACGCGAAGAATATCCCGAAATACAGCCCGGCTACCACATGAGCAAAAAACACTGGAACACCATTGATTTTGAAGGCAGTCTGAATGATGATTTTTTAGTAGAACTTATCGACCATTCCTATGATTTGGTCGTCAAAAAACTAAAAAAATCGGAAAGAGAAGAGCTTTAGCAACTTCAAATTCAACTTCAAATTCAACTTCAAATTCAACTTCAACCTCAACCTCAAATTACGAGATTTGGCTTCGCCAAATTATATAATGACAATTTCAAGTATTTGCTACGCAAATTCTTGAAATTTGAAGTTGAAGTTGAGGTTGAGGTTGAGGTTGAAATTGAGTTTCTTCAAAAGCTCCCTTGCAGTCCTATCATAAAATTTCGTCCTGCTGCGCTGACGCCTGAAGAGAAGGGGCGGTAATGTTTGTCCAAAATATTTTCTATGCCGAAAGTAAGTCTAAACTGTTTAGAAAATTGGTGGGCGGTGTACAGATTGAGCGTGTACCACGAGGGTGTGCCTGTGGGTGTTGCTTTATCGAGATTGTCGGAAGAATTATCGGAGTATCTTTCGAGTATTTTTTTACCGTTGAAACGTGAAACGAGTTCGAGGCGTGTTTTTTCTTTTTGATAATTCAAACTCAACAAACCATATACAGGCGGAATGTGCGCAAGCGGACCGCTATCCGAAATATTATGCCCAAAAGTATAATTGATACTTCCTTTAAATTGCAAATCGTCGCTCAAATCTGCAAGCAAGGTCGCCGAAGTACCATAAATAAAGGCTTCTCCTGCGTTGATATTTGTTTGGATGGTATCAAATGAGCCATCGTAATAAATGGTCTGTTCGCCATTCACTGAGTCGCGGCGTTGGACGATGGCATCAAAGAGATAGGTATAAAAATAAGTACCGCTGACACGGACTTTATTATTAAAATTTTTGGCAAGTGACAGCTCTGCATTAAGTGATTTTTCGGCAACCACGCCTTCGGGTGCAGAGGTCGGAAGGATAACGAAGCCGTTTTTTGAACGAATTTTGCCTACATCATCCACATTTGGCGCGCGAAAAGCATTGGACGCTACCGTGTGCAAGTGAAAGCCTTTGCCCATATCCCACGCCATGCCCACGCTGCCTGTAAAAGCAGGCGTATTGAGTGTGATTCTACCGTCCTGATAAGGTGCTTTAATAAAAGTCGTATCCACAAAACGTGAAGATAAAGTGATGTGAGAATAGCGTACACCACCCATCAGATTCAAGCCTTTTTTGATATTGGAATTAAAATTGGTATAGATAGCAAAACCCGTCATATTACTACCGCCGTCGGGGTAACGTGTAGCGAGGCGTGTATCTGTCATTCCCGTAGAAATATCTGTGCGTGAGGCAATTGAGTTGACTCTATTATAGGTAAATTCGCCACCGTAAAACACCTTTAGTCCTCTAAATAATTGCTTATTGAGGTCGGCATTAAGTGAATAAACATATACGTTTTCTTCGCGGTGGTTTTCCCAATTATCACCAAAATTTCGCGTAATTCTGTCCTCGTCTATTTTCTGAAAAGCGGTCATCAAGCGCGCCTCATCAAAAAGATTGTCTGTACTTCTAATATCGGCAGAAAGTGCTGCCATAAAGCGCGATTGAGGTCCGTAATCCCATTCTGCAAATTGAAAATCAAAGAAAGGTTCGTCACTCACAAAATCCCCTTCCGTCAGTTGGTCATAACGCGGCACATCAGTCGTCGTGGCGTATTGCAGATTGAGCATTACGTCAATATCTTTGTGCGGTTTGAAGCGTGTTTTTTGTGTCACATCCAATCGTCCGTAAGCAGTTCCAAATTGTCGAAATGGATTAGGATTTGTAAAAATACTATCTCTACCGTTTGCTTGACCTACATAAAACGGCAGCTCACCATAGCCCTCCGGATGGTCTTTTGACTTGATTCGTCCTGACATCAAATCGTCAAAATCCGAATAGGAAACACTCAGCAAAGTCGCCCATTTTTCATTACCAAAATTGGCATCTACGTGTGCTGTTTTTTCTAAATTAGCTGTCGCAAGACGGGTCATCGCATTGACCTCCCATTTCTTATCGCCTTCGGCATGATATTTTGGTTTTTTTGTATAAAAGTGCATCACACCACCCAGCGCATCACTCCCGTAAATAACCGATGCCGGTCCGTAAATAATTTCGGTTTTTTCCAGTATCGAATTATCTATGCTAATGACATTTTGAAGATGCCCGGCACGATAAATCGCATTATTCATTCGGACGCCATCCAGTATAATTAATAATTTATTGGCTTCAAAACCGCGTATAATCGGGCTTCCGCCGCCCATTTGACTTTTTTGTACAAAAACACTCCCCGTATTGGCGAGCATATCTGCCGAAGTTTGCGGATTGGTAAATTGTATCTCGTCTTTTCCAATGACCTCAACTATCGGCGGAATATCGTCCGAGCGTTCCATCTGCTTGCTATACCCATATACGATGACTTCGCCCAAACTCGTATATGAAGATTTCATATATACTTGATTGTTATTCTTGCGGATGTCCTTTATCGCCATGCTGACTTTATCAAAAGAAAGGAAATCAAAAAAGAGGGTATCCGAAAGGGCAAGACCGCTAATATCTGCTTGTCCTTTTTTATTGGTAAATGCGGTAAAACTTCTGGAAATATTATAAATACTGACCCCCGGAAGCGGGTCATTGACATCTGCGTCGAAAACTGTCACCACATTCTCATCAAAAGGTATCACAGGGTCATTTGCATATGCAAAAACCGACATGAACACCGCTATCGCAAGCAGATTTATATTGTTTATTGACAAACTCGTTTATTCGTTTATTCGTTACTCGGTAATCCGTTACTCGTGATTCATGTATTCGTGATTCGTATATTCGTGATTCGTGTACGCATCGGATTGTGTGTCGAATAAACGAGTAACAAATAAACGATTAACGAGTAACGGATTAACGAGTAACGGATTAACGAGTAACGAGTCAACGAATTACGAAGATTTTGGCAATTGAATTCTAAAAGTTGTTCCTCGGTTGAGTTGTGATTCTTTTACAAAAATCCTGCCAGAGTGGTAATTTTCGACAATGCGCTTGGTGAGTGAAAGTCCCAATCCCCAGCCTCGTTTTTTGGTCGTATATCCGGGCTGAAAAACGGTACTCAATTTGCCGGACGGGATGCCTTTTCCGGTATCTGAAACATCAATGTAAACATATTTTTCATCCTCAAAAACCTCTGCGCTAATCTTGCCTTTGCCGCCCGTTGCGTCCAGTGCATTTTTGAGCAGATTTTCCAACACCCAATCAAAAAGAGGCGGATTGACTTGTGCCCGAAGTGATTCTGAGGCGTCGGGAAAGTCAAATTCGACATTTTTCGGCGCACGTCTTTTCATATATACAAAGGTGTGTTGGAGGGTCTTGTAGATATTGACGCTTTCGAGTTTGGGCTTCGAGCCGATTTTTGAAAAACGGTCGGCAATCAGCTCCAATCTTGCAATATCTTTACGAAATTCGGCGAGTATACCGAGCTGATAATCGTCGCCTTCGGCTTCCATTTTGAGGTGTTCGTACCAAGCGACCATCGAACTGATAGGCGTGCCGAGTTGGTGTGCAGTTTCCTTTGACATGCCTACCCATACCTGATTTTGCTCTGCCCTACGTTCCGAACTAAACCCAAAATACCCCACAATCAAAAAGATAGAAATCAAGCTCAATTGGACAAACGGAAAGTATTGAAGCAGAGACAGTAAACGCGTATTTTTGTAGTATAGATATTGTACCACCCCCTTACTTTCAATCTTTATTGATGGATTGGCTTTCTTCATCGTTTCCAACTCCTTTTGGAGGTAAGCATCGTCATATTCGCGATTGGCGGGGAGGTTGATGTCAGCTTGAATGCTGCCAAATTCATCGGTAAGAATGGCTGGAATAGTCTTATTACCAATGATAATATTGGATACAAAAGTTAAACCTTTCGGTTCCTCAAGTAACATTGAGGTATTGATAGCCTCTGCCCAAAGTTTTGCTTTAGCGCGTTCTTCGTCCGCGATTTGTCGCGCGATTTGATTGGTATAGACCAATGAAACCAACACAATCGTCAAGCCTGCTAAAGCCAACATCCATTTCCAACGTGATTTTTTTTGATAGATATCCATTTTTGTGTGTTGACGTGCTGATGTGCTGACGTATTTTTTTCGCTACACGAAAAGTCAACATAAGTACATAAGTACGTCAGTACACAAGAGCGTCAGTACATCAGTACATCAGCACATTAATTCTCGTCTTCTAGTTCCGTAGGTTCGTAGAGGGCATCTACGGCGAGTTCGTTGCTGACTTCGCGGCGTATTTGTGCGTATTTGCGTGCCAAACCCGACTCTAAGACTCGGTTATAATTCTTTTTTCCGTATTTAAAATCGTATTCATCCATCGTGCCGAATACGTGAGTGTAAATATTGATAAATCCCTTCTTTTTCGCTTTCAGTGGCTTACGGCTTGGATTAAATTTTTTAAATTTATTCATCAGCGTTTGCCCGCCGTTCACTTTGATGAGGTAGTCCATTTCATGCTCCATCGTGTGCCTGCCCGACATGGTCATGTTCGTAGCATTCGATTGGATAAACATCGTGGGGATGTAAAATGTATTATTTTTAAGGGCAAATTGATTTTTTGTATTAGAAAATTTTATTCTTCGTAAATCATTCAATTTAATGTACTTAGAAAAATCTTCGAGCATTTTAAAGCCCACCAATTCACCGTCCGTCAATTCTACATCGCAAAGTACCTTTAATTTATTGCTCAAAAATTCGCCTGTCTCGTCCCACTCCGCATCAATCTTAATTTTGGCATTGAGCGTGCCGCGTACATTCTTGTGCGTCAAGTAGTCTTGTCCAAAATCTTCGGCTTGTTTGAAAAATTCTCTTGCGTCAATATCTTCACAGTAAATTTTCGTTGTCAGGTTGGGGGCTTCATCGAAAATAACGTCACCGCGTAGGCTAAAATTGCCTTTCATGGCATCGACTTTTACATTACGGATTTTGAGTTTGCTATCTGTAAAAATCAACTGTCCGGTAAGATTTTTGGCGTTTATTTTACGGTAATTTACCTTATTAATATTTGCTTCAAAAGTACCATTCATCAGCGCGAAAAAATCTTCGTTTTGTTCGACTTCATCTTGCTTTAAGGAGTCGTAAACAGCTTCCGGCACATCGCCCTCCTCTATGTCGAGCGAAGCCATGTCGATGAGTTGGTCGATATCGAGTTTAGTGCCATTTAGTATGGCGTTAAATTCGAGTTTAGCGCGTTTTGTATTGAGTGAATCTTTAAAGAAAACGGGGATGAGATTTTTGAAATCGCCCGTAATCGTAAGGTCGGTACCGGGTGCGGTAATGTTTACTTCTTTTACGGAGAGTTTGTTGTTGTGCATGCTCAATTCGCCTTCTTCAAATGTGACGGTCTTTCCGTTCATTTCCAATTCGAAATCATTAAAATTCATCACTGCCTTTGCATCTACTCGCCCAATAGCATAAGGGTCAATCATGTCATTATATTTCCCCGAAACGGCAAATTCTTTCACTTCAAAAAGTCCGCTACCATCTTCGATAATCGGTAGATTGAACAAGTCGTGAACGGCATCCATCGAGATATTACCGGAAAAGCCAAAATCGACATCGGGGTCATCCAGATTGATGGCTTTGATATTCATCTCAATCGGTTCGCCGCGCAATACCGCCTTGAAATCGGGCATATTAAATGCGCCGTTTTCGGGTTTGTTACCGCCATTATCAAACAAGGCATTAAATGACACATCCTTTAAAGCATAATCCAGTCGCGGTGAGGTGATTTTCCCATCGTCCAAACCAAATTCGATATTCGTCCAGGGTGTATTAATTGCATCATATCTACCTTTGATAAAGGAATTAAAAAAGAACCTTCCCGTACTTTCAAAATCGCCGAAGGGCTTGGCATATTTCATCGGCAAAATCCCCAACACAGAACTCAATCGGCAGTCTTCTCCCTTGATAGTCAAGTCATAATCTGTGCTTTTTTCTTTTGATTCGATAGTGCCATCTACGATAAATGTATTGGAGTTATCGACTTCCAAGACCATATCACGGAGTTCGTAAATACCGTTTTTGAGGTCGGTATTCATGATACCTGCGTAGTTGAGTTTTTTGCCTGTCAAATATCGTTCGCCTTCTATTTCGATGTAATTGGAAAAGATGTCGGTCTTGCAGTTGAGTAGAAATTTTTCGTTGGAAAATTCGCCTGAAATATCGGCGTTTTCTATCGTCATGACAACTTCTTGTTGCGTATTTTCATCAATATAAATGAGTTCGACATTTCGGAGTGCTGCGCGTTCGAGTGCCAATTGAAAATCACTGCCGCTATCGTCTGTTTCAACCGTATTTTTGAATACATCATAACTCGCTCTGCCTTTTTTATCCAACAAAACCGTCATGGAAGCGTCTTGTACATCTATCGTTTTTATCTTATATTTTCCACTCAATAAACTCATGGAAGCGAAACGCAAAGAAAGGTCATCGGCTCGTAGAAATGTACCGCTACCCGTATAGCCGCCTTCGAGTCTGACCCCTTCAAGTGTGACACCGGCTTCAGGAAAATATTTGATTAATGATAAATCGACACTTTCGATACGAAGTTCACTTTTGAGGCTTTTATTGAGTTCGCGGATGAAGAGTTCGCCCACTTGGTCTTCAAAAAAAGCCGCAATGACGACTAAAGCCAACAAAATCGTACCTATGAGGATGCCAAAGAAAGAGAGAATTTTGCGAAGCATGATATATTTTTATGCGAAAATAGTACAAATAAGTTTAAAAACGTAACGCAGACATTCCTGTCTGTGCCGAACGAGACAGATAGGAATGTCTGTGTTAGGGAAGACGAAAAAAATAATCTAAGTAGTGAGACAAAAATATCCTTACTTTTTGACGGTTTCTTTTTCCGCTATTTTTCCCTACAAAAATCCTTACGTAGCGTAGGCTATGTGCGGTTTTTGTAAGAAAAAATATCGAAAAAATAACCACGTCAAAATTGTAAGCCTATTTTTGTCCCACTACTTACCCGCCTGAATCGTTCTTTTTCTCATATGTTTCACTAAATTTTCCTTAGTGAAAGAAAATAAATAACTCCTTCATTTCGGGTAGATTATTTTCTTCCTCTTCCCTTACGTCGATTTCACTACCACATTTCCAATCAAAGCCAGCACAATCACCAATATCCCAACGAGCGACATCCACGATTGATTTTCTCCGAAAATAACCCATGCAAATAATATCGTAAAAATCACTTCCGCATACTTAAACGGCACTATCAAACTCGTTTCTGCCCTTTGCATAGCTTTAGTCATAAATAGCTGTGCTACGTAGCCAATCAAGCCCATACTCAGCAGCAAAATCCACTCAATGCCAACGGGTTGCACCCAATTGAAAAGGGAAACCACGCCCCCAACGACCATACATACAGTGAGGAAATAATTGACCACAACGACAGGGTGTTCTGACTTGCCGATTTTACGAATAACAGCATACACAACACCGCTGAAAAAGGCAGAAATCAGGATGATTGTCAGTCCGAAAAGCGAGAGCCTGTGGTCAAAACCTTTGAGCAAAATGATACCTAAAAAAGCCAGCACAAAAAACGCCCACTGCATTTTTTTTACCTTTTCTCCAAGAAAAATCACCGCCAAAGCAGCCGCAAAAAAGGGCGATAAATACCGCAAAGCCGCCGCCGTCCCAACGGGCATGATTTGAATAGCTTTAAAATACAAAACCATCGAAGTCATCCCCGTCAATGCTCTCAACATCAGTAGTTTGCGATTATTTCCAAGCATGGGAATACGCTGTTTTTTCAAGACTATCGTCGCGCATACCACCGAGCCTATCGCCCTGAAAAACATGACTTCAAAGGCAGGTAAATGGTTGACATCAAGGGCAATCATATTCATCACCGTGAAGCATAAGGCGGCAATGAGCATAAAAATGATGGGTTGGAGGTGGTCGGTCATGGGCGCAAAGGTAAGGAACGTGCGCGAAATAAGTGTGTAATTTAGGGTGAGTTATTTTGGTCTTAGTTTTTGCTTTAATGAAGGATAATTGTTGATACTTTGACTGAATTAAAGTGAAAAATAAGGGCAAAAGAAGTAGCCTAAATTGTACAATTATTTCGCGCACGTTCCTAAGTGAAACTTTGGTGAATTGCTTATTGTTATATGGTTGAATTATCGGGTTAAAAACCGTACTTTTGTACTATCATTTTCAAGAAAAAACAATATCATGAGCGCAATTCAGACGATAACAAAACAGAAAACTCAAACGGCTGTGACGATTAAATCCGTCAAGATTGAAAAGTTGTTTGAGATTTTTGATTACGATATTGAGTTTGCAGATGGGGAGAATGTGTTGATTATTACTGGACCTAATGGGTTTGGAAAGACTACGATTTTGAATATTTTGTATAGTTTGTTTGAGTCTGAATGGGAGCATGATTACGATGAGGATTATCCCGGTTACCCACACCCATTCGAAGATTTTTTAGATCCGCCTTTTTATTTTTTGGAAAAACTTATATTCGATAAAATCTCAATCTCACTAAGCGATAATACTACAATTTTGGTTAAAAAGGTATTAGGGAAGCATAGTCTATCATTTACATTTTATGATACTAATGGAAAACTAATTGATAGCCCACCCACAATAAAGAATGGAAATTATGACTTTTCAGATAAAGAAAAGGATATTGCAAATTGCATTAATATTTATCTTATAAAAGAACAGCGTTCACAGATAAAAACAATCACTCATAATTTTCATACTGATAACGATCCTGAATATATAGAGAAAGCCGAAGATACTATAGAATTTCATTCAAAAAAATTACGCGAAATTTCTGCCGATTTCCTAAAACAATATCATAATAAATCACAAAGTCTTGATAATAGCTATCCCACTCGCTTAATTTCCGAAAAAAGAAAAATCACAAAAGAGGAGTACGATAAGCGATTTACCAGTTTAAGAGAAAAACAAAACAAACTCATCAAATACGGCTTATATGAAAAACAAGCTACACTTAAATATAGCGAAGAGGACGCCAAAGCCTTGTTAGTCTATTTAAACGATTTAGAGAAAAAACTATCTGTTTTTGATGAGTTATTAGCAAAACTTGACCTGTTTACAGAGATTCTCAACAAACGTCGTTTTACGTTTAAAATAATAAAAGTCAATAGCGAAAAAGGATTTTACTTTGAGACTTCAAAAGGTAAAAATTTGAAAATGAACGAGTTATCATCGGGTGAACGACATCAAGTCATTTTATTATACGAATTGATATTCAACACCACACCAAATACATTAGTACTGATTGATGAACCTGAAATCTCCTTACACATCACATGGCAAAAGGAATTTGTACGAGATTTACACAGAATAATCGAACTTCAAAATTTTCAAGCCATGATTGCCACACACGCACCTGCAATCGTTAACGACAGGTGGGATTTAGTTTATAATTTAGGAAAAGCCGTTTGATGGAATCTCAAGATATTACCTACCAAGAAAAACTCAACGATATTAAGTTTAATATTTCACATCCCAAAAATCAGGGAATTAATTTTGTATTGGTCGAAGGCGACAGTGACATTCGCTTGTTTAGAAAGTTATTTGATTCGGATAAATGTAAGGTCGAATGTGTACCCGGTGGCAAGCCGAAAGTGAAAGATTGTGTAGCTGAATTACTACCAGAATACGCACTGATAGTAGGTGTTTTAGACGCTGATTTTAGCCATTTAGAAAAAACAAATGAGGAGAAAGATAATATTTTTTTAACGGATTATCACGATATTGAAATGACGATTCTGGCACAAGATGAGGTTTTACATGCCATTTTACTTGAATATTCGGATATTCCTAAAAATGAACAAATCACACTTCGTGATAATATTCTAAAAAGTATTGAAAAAATCAGTTATTTAAAATGGCTTAATGACCGCGAAACCCTTAAACTAAAATTTAAAGAAACAAACATTAAAAATTTAATTTCCCTACCTGAATTTCAACTGAATTTCAACGAATATCTATCAAGAATATTAGCTAAATCAGATAGTGCTGTTATTAAAGATAAAGACCTTATTTTACAGAAAATCAATGAATTAACCCAATTGAGCCCTGACCTATTGCAGCTCACGAACGGACATGATGCCCTCCAATTATTCACCAAATACCTTAGAGATATAGTTAACGTAAAATTAAGTGACAAGAATGTTGAAAGCATTTTTAGAATGGTATTTACTACCAATATTTTTCGCCAAACTAATTTATTTGAAGCCATAAAAAGTTGGGCAAATAAAAACAACACACAACTATTTACAACATAAAAATTTGAACATAAAAATGTCAATAGAAAATCAATCTATCCAACAAACCAATTTCCAACTAAAAGGACAAACCAAATTTTACAAAGGAAAAGTACGTGATGTATATTCCGTTGGTCAACATTTAGTTATGGTCGTGAGTGACCGTATTTCGGCGTTTGACCATGTGCTGCCGCGCGCTATTCCGTACAAGGGGCAGGTGCTGAATCAAATCGCTGCGAAGTTCCTGAAAGCAACGAGCGACATCGTACCAAATTGGGTGCTTTCCGTACCCGACCCGAATGTGACGATAGGCTTCAATTGCGAACCTTTTATGGTCGAAATGGTCATTCGCGGCTACCTCACGGGTCATGCGTGGCGCACGTATAAGGCAGGCAAACGCACCTTATGTGGCGTGTCTTTGCCGGAAGGTATGAAGGAAAATGACCGTTTTCCCGAACCCATTCTCACGCCCACAACGAAGGCGATGGAAGGACATGACGAGGACATCTCTCGCGAAGAAATTTTGGCAGGAAACCTCGTGGGCTATGAGGATTATGGACAACTTGAAGATTACACCAGAGCTTTATTCCAACGCGGTACAGAGATGGCTGCCGAACGCGGTTTGATACTCGTTGATACCAAATATGAGTTTGGAAAAGTAGGCGATAAAATTTATTTGATTGACGAAATACACACGCCAGATAGCTCGCGGTATTTTTATCTTGACGGCTACGATGCACGACAAGCCGCAGGCGAAAAGCAAAAGCAATTGTCCAAAGAATTTGTCCGTGAATGGCTGATGGCAAAGGGTTTTCAAGGGAAAGAAGGACAAACGATGCCCACAATGCCCGATGATTTTGTGAATAGCGTGACCGACCGCTACATCGAATTATACGAAAAAATCACAGGCGAATCATTTGAAAAGGCGGATAGCGAAAAAGTTATGCAACGAATTGAGACGAATATCAAATTGGCTTTGGAGCAGCTATAAGATTTCGGAATTAAAGCATGAAATAGGACACGGATTTAACGGAACTGTTCAATTTTTTGTGTCACGGAGAGAAAACAGGGTTTGCAGAGAGTTGATTATCAGACTTCTGCGAACTTTGCGCCCTCTGCGTGACACACTTTTTTAAACACTATTACTTTAACGGATTAAACAGATAAGGGAAGATAAAACAATAACTTCCCGATTTGGACGGTTTCTTTTGCGCTTATTTTTTCCCTTGAAAACAGTTATTTATCCAGATAAACGCCTGTCTTCAAGAGAAAAACTAAGCACAAAATAACCTCGTCGAAATCTTGAACTTATTATTTTATCGTTACTAAGTGAAAAAATTTAAACATGTTTTTACTCGAATATTACCAAAATTCGACAATCAATGATAAAGACCATACACATCACCATTCTAATCTGCGCCCTGCTCAACCTCGCCGCAGGCTGCAAAAACACCCCGACGCCAGACACCATTCCCAAGCCTCAATTTGAGCAAAACGAAGTCACTCCCCTACTCACTGCCGCCGACCAAATCAGCGAATACCTCCCCTTGATTGGCGAGCGAAAAACTGCCCTTGTCGTCAATCAAACTTCGCTTGTCGGGAAAACGCATTTGGTCGATACCTTGCTATCGCTTGGGGTCAGTTTGCAAAAAATATTCGCGCCCGAACACGGCTTTCGAGGCACTGCCGATGCTGGCGAACAAGTCGCTGACGGACGCGATATGCAGACCGGTTTGCCTATCGTTTCGCTCTACGGAAAAAACAAAAAGCCATCACCCGAAATGTTGCAAGGCATAGAACTCGTAGTCTTTGATATTCAAGATGTTGGATCTCGATTTTATACCTATATTTCTACGATGAGTTACGTCATGGAGGCTTGTGCGGAGGCAGGGATTCCCGTCATGGTGCTTGACCGTCCGAACCCAAATGGGCATTACATAGACGGAGCTGTTTTGGAGCCGGCGCAAAGTTCGTTTGTGGGCTTGCATCGCGTGCCTGTGGTGCATGGTATGACCGTAGCCGAATATGCCCGTATGGTCAATGGCGAAGGCTGGCTCAAAGGCGGTGTGCAATGCAATTTATCGTATATTTTGTGTAAAAATTATGACCATAACACACCCTATCAACTCCCCGTAAAACCTTCTCCCAATCTGCCCAATGCCAAGTCGATTTACCTCTACCCTTCACTTTGTTTTTTCGAGGGAACGAGCTTTAGCGTCGGGCGCGGTACGACGACTCAATTTCAAGTCATCGGGCATCCTGATAATACGGTGGGCGATTATCAATTCACGCCCGTAGCTATGCCCGGCGCGAAGTATCCCAAACATGAAAATAAAGTATGTAATGGTTTGAATCTAAGTGAATTAAATACCGAATCTCTACAGAAAACAGACCGTCTGCAACTCAATTATCTAATAGATATGTACGCCGCTTTTTCGGATAAAGATAGCTTTTTTAATGCGAATAATTTCTTTAATTTATTAGCTGGAAATGAGACGATGCAACAGCAAATTAAAGCCGGCATGAGTGCGGATGAAATTCGGGCAACGTGGCAGTCGGGTTTAGATGAATTTAAAGCGATTCGTGCGAAGTATTTATTGTATGCCGATTTTGAATGAAGGATTTTAATGCGATGATGAGCAGATGAATCAAAGTGTATAAAAATTACAAGGATTTATGAAAAATTAACTGTCGTTTGGATAATTTGGATACATGACTTATTTTGGCTTTCGTCAGTAGTTTTGGTTCTTTGACAGATGTAGTGATTATTCGTTTTTTCACCCCTTATTCTAAATAATGAACGGCTTTTTACCTCTTTTAGCGGATTTTCCGAAAAAAGCTAATTCATATTCGCATACCACAATTTCAACAAAAAACAAGTCTAGCTGTTCGGATAATATGAAAACTTTATTTTCATTCATATTCGCCTTTATATCTATCGGATCTTTTGCCCAGCAAAGCAATTATCACATGAGCAATTCAAACGGCACAAGCACCCAAACCAAAGCTAAAAACGTACTTGGCAGCGACTTAGAAAGTTGTTGCTTCGAGCCACTAACCGGCTATTTCAGAGACGGTTATTGTCGAACAGATTGGATGGATAGCGGCACACACACAGTATGCGCGATAATGACCGAGGATTTTTTGACCTACACCAAATCACAAGGCAACGACCTCTCCACCCCCTTTCCACAGTTCAATTTCCCGGGCTTAAATGTCGGCGACAAATGGTGCTTATGCGCTTCCCGTTGGCTCGAAGCACACCACGCCGGACATGCCCCAAATGTAAATCTCCATGCAACACATGAAAAAACTTTATCAATTGTCGATGTAGAAATATTAAAGACTTATGCCGTAGAAAATAAGTAGTCTTAGGGAAGAAGAAGAAAATAATCTATCCCAAATGAAGCCGTTATTTTTTTTATATGTTTTGCTAAATTTGACGCACATAGCCGAGCTACGTAAGGAAAATTTAGTGAGGCATATAAGAAAAAGAACAATTCAGACGGGTAGATTATTTTTTTCCTCTTCCCTTAATTCGCTGAAAGCGAATAAAAACTTGCATTTGCGCTTGCTGCTTTCCCGATAATTATCGAGATTGAACTTAAAAAGTTTTCCCCACATAATTCGCTGGTGAAATTGCCCTCAACTCTATTTTCACGGCTTCATTTACGTCCAATTTTTCGATAAATTCCTGAATATCAGTTTTGGTAATTGCTGCTTTTCCGCGAGTCAAATCCTTCAATGCTTCATAAGGCTTCGGATAATTTTCGCGACGCAAAATATTCTGTATCGCTTCGGCGACTACCGCCCAATTCGCCTCCAAATCTGCGGCGAGTTTCGCTTCATTCAGCAGCAATTTATCCAAACCTTTTAAAATAGATTTGAAGGCGATGAGCGTATGACCAATTGGTACGCCAATATTGCGCGACACCGTACTATCTGTCAGGTCGCGTTGCAGTCGCGAGATGGGCATTTTTGCTGCCAAATGCCCAAAAATTGCATTCGCCATACCGAGATTCCCCTCTGCATTCTCAAAATCAATCGGATTCACCTTATGCGGCATCGCCGACGAACCCACTTCGCCTGCTACAGTTTTTTGCTTAAAATAATCCATCGAAATATACGTCCACACATCGCGCGAAAGGTCGATGAGAATCGTATTGATGCGAGAAAGTGCGTGAAAAAGTGCCGCGAGATTATCGTAATGTTCGATTTGTGTCGTCGGGTGAGAGCGTTGCAAAGCCAGGCGATCATTCACGAGGTCATCCGCAAATTCGCGCCAATTAATATCGGGATAAGCAACATAGTGAGCATTAAAATTGCCCGTCGCGCCACCAAATTTAGCAGAAAAAGGCACAGCCTTCAATTGCTTAAATTGCACATTCAATCGCACACGAAACACCTCAATTTCCTTGCCCAGCAAGGTCGGAGATGCAGGCTGTCCATGTGTGCGAGCAAGCATGGGTATGTGCGCCCATTCGCCTGCGAGGGACTGCAATTTTTCCATTATTTTTACAAAAAAAACATCATACACCTCATCCAAAGCCGCTTTCAAAGAAAGCGGAACGGCAGTATTATTAATGTCTTGCGAAGTCAATGCAAAATGGATAAATTCCTTCCACGCACCAAGTCCCAAATCTTCAAATTCTTCCTTTAGGAAATATTCTACTGCCTTGACATCGTGATTGGTACGTCGTTCGATTTCTTTAATTCGTGCCGCCTGTGTTTCGTTAAAATAGCGTATAATGTTACGCAATCGCTCAACATTATGCGACCCAAAACCGTTTAATTGTGGCAGAGGCAATTCGCAAAGTGCGATAAAATATTCGACTTCGACCTGAACGCGGTATTTAATCAAAGCATATTCTGAAAAATAAGCCGAGAGTTC
>Ga0209595_100205_pt1 | contig 20218 bp, 19 predicted proteins | sample Porto_4metaG_FD_187427 | JGI IMG/M metagenome (GOLD analysis project Ga0209595, IMG submission 187427) | Marine algal microbial communities from Porto, Portugal - Porto_4 metaG (SPAdes) (version 2) | ecosystem: Host-associated > Algae > Red algae > Unclassified | place: Portugal: Porto...
TTGACGCGCATAGCCGAGCTACGTAAGGAAGATTTAGTGAAACATATAAGAAAAAGAACAATTCAGACGGGTAGATTATTTTTTTCGTCTTCCCTTACGTTCAAACAACACCTACTATCCCTTACGCAAGAGACGAACAATCGCGAGGCAGAAAAACGAACAATCACGGGATTTGTCAAAGAGCCCAAAATTTTAACACACTATTTAGAGCGAAAGCAAATGCATTGCCAGAATCGTAATTCATTTTACTTTCTCTTTCAATGTCATACGGTGCAATAGTCTTGGAAAAAATCGTTTTAAATAAATTCCAATAACTTCGCGTTGACCAATATAAACTTCGTGCTTTTCGTGTTCGATGGCACGTAGCATCTTTTTGGCGCAAGTTTCGGGGCTGATTCCTTGCGCTTGCATATCGTCCATATAGTCTTGTGGTGCGCCGTCGGCAGTGAGTGCATTGTATGAAATTCTCGTCTTTACGAAGCCGGGGCAAACCATCGTAACTTTCACATTATCAGCGTCGTGTTCGAGGCACAGGCAGTCGAAAAAACCATGCAAAGCGTATTTGGCACCACAGTAGCCGGAGCGATATTGGGAGGAAAAACGCCCCATGAGTTTGCGGTATACCTACATATTGGTTTCCACCAAAAGAGAACGCTGACTGATACCACCATTATTGACCAAAATATCAATTTGGTAATTGGCCAATACCTCTGCCGCCGCCGCTTCTATACTTTCGGGCTTCGCCAAATCCAATGGAAATACTGCGACTTTTTCAGGATGGGCGCACTTGGCTTTGACCGCTTCGAGTGCAGCTTATTTGCGCGAAGAGATGATTAAAGTCGCGCCTTTTTCAGCGAGTTGATAGGTGAGTGCTTCGCCGATACCAAAGGATGCACCGGTTATCCAGATGGTTTTGTTTTGCCAATCCATAATAATGATTAATGATTAACGTATAATGATTAACGCATAGTGATTAATCATTAATTGTTAATGCCAACTAAGAGTTGATTTCTTACTAAATTTTTGATTATCAGTAATTTTTAAATTTATTTAAATAGAATATTTTTTTAACAAATTAATTAAAAAAATGCTTTTTAATTGACAATCAATAATATACATATATTTTTAAAATGTCAAAAATTGATTATAATATTTTACATATAATTGATAATCAATTAGTTTTAACTCTTAGTTGGCATTGTTAATCATTAATCATTAATCATTATCATTCCATTATTTCGTATTCAATATCCAGTTTGCGTAAGGCGCGGAAGGCTGCATTGGTGGTGCCGGATACTTCGATTTCGATTTCTGTGCCTTCGAGTAGGTAGCCTGTGAGTTCGGTGGCTGTGGAGCTATCCATTTGGTCGGCTATTTCGGTGAGCATTTTGCTGATGGCGCGTTTGTCGGGGCGTTTTGCACCGCAAGAAAGTAATTTGATTTGTTGCATAAATAGTGAGTAAATTCAATGGCTTCGCCTAATTAATAATTAAGTATCAGGAACAAAATAAATGTATATTCTCGACTTGTTATTTTTCCTTTATACTTCACCAAATTCTCCTTAAATACAGTGAGTATTCGCGTCAAATTTGGCTCGTCTAAAGAAAAAATAACGATGCGAAGAATGTACATTTATTTAATTCCTGATACTTAGTATCAGGAACAAAATAAATGTATATTCTCGACTTGTTATTTTTCCTTTATACTTCACCAAATTCTCCTTAAATACAGTGAGTATTCGCGTCAAATTTGGCTCGTCTAAAGAAAAAATAACGATGCGAAGAATGTACATTTATTTAATTCCTGATACTTAGTATCAGGAACAAAATAAATGTATATTCTCGACTTGTTATTTTTCCTTTATACTTCACCAAATTCTCCTTAAATACAGTGAGTATTCGCGTCAAATTTGGCTCGTCTAAAGAAAAAATAACGACGCGAAGATGTAGTGTTTATTGTTTTTTCATCCCTGACTCATAACTGAACTTCCAAGATAACAAAAAATTTACAATTTTAGTTTAGGGTAAGAGTTTGGTAAGGGCGAACGCATCAAAATATTTTGTCCCGATGGGACAATGAAAATGAAGTTTTGGTGATGTTTTACCAATATTTTACCTCTAATATCAGGAACAAAATAAATGTATATTCTCGACTTGTTCTTTTTCCTTTATGCTTCACCAAACTTTCCTTAAATACGGTGAGTATTCGCGTCAAATTTGGTTCGTCTAAAGAAAAAATAACGATGCGGAGAATGTACATTTATTTAATTCCTGATACCTACCAAGGCATTGATTACGTTCAAAATGTTCCGTTAGGAACAAAATATCGGTAGAAAAGCATTAAAAATACGTTTCGAGTGCCGTCAGGTACTCAATATTTGACAAAATAAATTTTGATACGTTTGCCCTTGAGTTTGGTTTATTTTTTTTTCAAAAGGGTACACAAATTGATTTTCGGTAATATTGCTCGTTTTTTGCGTGAGGGATAGGAGGTGTTGTTTGAACGTAACGGAGCGATAGCGGAGTGAAGAGAGTGCCGGATAGCCCGACCCCGACTGGTAAGGAGGGGGCACGCCCTAATTAAGGGATGAAAAAACAATAAACACTACATCTCGACTTGTTCTTTTTCCTTTATACTTCACCAAACTTTCCTTAAATACGGTGAGTATTCGCGTCAAATTTGGTTCGTCTAAAGAAAAAATAACGACGCGAAGAATGTACATTTATTTAATTCCTGATACCTACCAAGGCATTGATTACGTTCAAAATGTTCCGTTAGGAACAAAATATCGGTAGAAAAGCATTAAAAATACGTTTCGAGTGCCGTCAGGTACTCAATATTTGACAAAATAAATTTTGATGCGTTTGCCCTTGAGTTTGGTTTATTTTCTTTCAAAAGGGTACACAAATTGATTTTCGGTAATATTGCTCGTTTTTTGCGTGAGGGATAGGAGGTGTTGTTTGAACGTAACGGAGCGATAGCGGAGTGGAGAGAGTGCCGGATAGCCCGACCCCGACTGGTAAGGAGGGGGCACGCCCTAATTAGTCGTTCAAGTTCAAGTCTTGGCAAAGCCAAAACAAACAAAAAAGGCTGCCCAAAGGGGCAGCCAAAGAAAACGTGGAAATATTATGATGTCGGCAGTCTGTTAGTCTGCTGTTTATGCGCGAGGAGTTTCACGTTAAACTGTCAACTATCGACTATCGACTAAATTCTACTCTGAAAGTTTTACAAAACGCTCGGTGGCATAGTTTCCATCGCCGAAGTTGAGGTGCAAAATATACACGCCAGCCGGGAGTTTGTGGATGGGCAATTGCAAGTGTTCGGACGTGATGTTGTGTGTACCAATTGATTGTCCTGCCGTATTGTAAATGGCTATCGAACCGCCGTCTCGGATGTTTTGGAAATTGACCGTAATCAAATCCGTCGCAGGGTTGGGATAGATGCGCATGGCTGGTTCTTCGACCAAATATTCTTCTCCACGTAGGTCGAGCGGCGCATAGTTTTGTGATTCTGCCGTGATATTGACGGTGTAGTCTTCGACCTCGCCGTAAGTGAAATCACTGCAAGCACCTGCGTAACGATTCCAACGCATAGATACACGCATGCCTGTAAGCCCAAGTGTTGCATCGGCGGGAATCTCAATGTTGGTAGCCAATGAACCTGCACCGTTGTTGCTGAAGATACGCTCGCCATTGTCGTTGAAATCACCGTCTTTGTTGAAGTCTATCCAGACTCTCCAACCTTCGTTGTAGGCTGCGTTTGCAAATCCGGGTGTCAAACTAAGTGGTACGATATCACCTAAGCCTATGTAGGCTACTTGGTTGGTGAAATCTCCATATCCGTTGTTATTTCCGGAAGTGTTGTCGATATTTCCGAAAGCTATTCTGTCGATATATTCGTAGTTGGTATTGTTACCTGATGACTCGCAATAGTCGGGCGCACTGTCGCAAGCATTTTCTGCGTTTTCGGGACAGATGTCGCAAGCGTCGGGCATACCGTCGCCGTCTGTATCAAGCATATCATCTCCATTGGGGCAAACGTCGTCGTTGTCGCATACGCCATCTTGGTCGGCATCTGCGCAGTCGTCAGAACCATCGCAAAGTCCGTCTTGGTTGGCATCTTCGTAAATTTTTAGGTTGGCGAAGAATGAATTGCCATTACGCGGCTGGCTATCGTGGTCTGCCACGAAGAAGAAATATTCAAAATCTCCGGTGTAAAATTCGCCTACGGGAATGACATGATGCTCGTATTCGCCGCTTGCTGTGTAGTTGTTGAAGCTCGAATTTCCCCAGTTTTGTGTGCCGTATACTTTGAATGTTCGACTGGAACTGATAGAGGTATTATTGTCAAATCCAAGACCGTGAATTTCCCCGATTTGGGTACTCTTAAAATCAAATTCTATAACTGTATATGGTGTTACTTCATAATCTACGGTAATGGATTTCCATGCGTTGTCGTAGAGTTCGATGCTTGTGCCGTCATCAGAAGTTGTCACCGCTCCCCTATCTTGGCTGTTGCCGTAAGTGCCTACCGGGTAATCAATGAAATTGAATGTTGGGCAGTCTTCGCAAGCATCTGGCGTGCCATTTTCATCCACATCAATACTGTCATCACCACCGGGACAAATGTCTTCGTTGTCAGGGACACCGTCGCCGTCACTATCCGTATTGTCAAAGAAATCGCAAGCATCGGGCGTGCCGTCGCCATCAGCGTCGAGGCTATCGTCACCAAATTCGCAAATGTCTTCTGCATCACAAACGCCATCAAAGTCGCCATCGGCAAATGTACCTGCACATTCGCAATTAGATGTGTAAATATCACCTGTGGTACAAGCATCTCCATCATCACAGGATGTGCCAATTAGTTCGTCATCGAAATCAGGGCAAGTGTCTTCTTCGTTGCAAACACCATCTTCGTCGCTATCGAGGTATGTACCAGCGCATTCACAATTTTCATTATAAAAATCTTGTACACTACAGGCGTTGCCGTCGTCGCATGGTGTACCGATTAAGTTGTCATTAAAGTCAGGGCAAATATCATCTTCATCACATACGCCGTCTTCGTCGCTATCAAGGAATGTACCTTTACATTCGCAATCGACATAAATATCGTCCACTGTACAAGCATCGCCATCATCACAGGATGTGCCAATTAGTTCGTCATCGAAATCAGGGCAAGCGTCTTCTTCGTTGCAAACACCATCTTCGTCGCTATCGAGGTATGTGCCAGCGCATTCACAATTTTCATTATAAAAATCTTGTACAGTACAGGCGTTGCCGTCGTCGCATGGTGTACCGATTAAGTTGTCATTAAAGTCAGGGCAAATATCATCTTCATCACAAACGCCATCAAAGTCGCCATCGGCAAATGTACCTGCACATTCGCAATTAGATGTGTAAATATCACCTGTGGTACAAGCATCTCCATCATCACAGGATGTGCCAATTAGTTCGTCATCGAAATCAGGGCAGGCATCTTCTTCGTTGCAAACACCATCTTCGTCGCTATCGAGGTATGTACCAGCGCATTCACAATTTTCATTATAAAAATCTTGTACAGTACAGGCGTTGCCGTCGTCGCATGGTGTACCGATTAGGTTGTCATTAAAGTCAGGGCAAATATCCACATCGTCCAATACGCCGTCTTGGTCGCTATCCATGCTGCCATCAGAGAAATCGCAAGCATCGGGCGTGCCATCACCATCTGTATCGAGGTTGTCATCGCCAAATTCGCAGATGTCATCCGCATCACAAACACCGTCGGCATCCGCATCAGCAAATGTACCTGTACACTGACAATTTTGTGTATAAATATCGTCTGTCGTACACGCATCTCCGTCGTCGCAAGACGTACCAACTAAGGTATCATCTAATTGTGGACAAATATCATCTGCATCACAAATACCGTCTTGGTCTGTATCGGCAAGCGTACCTGCACATTCGCAATCGTCACCCAACACATCATTTGTGGTGCAGGCATTCGCGTCATCACAAGCATCGCCAGGGTTTCCATTGGAGCAGGTAATGCTACATTCGGTTAGACAAAAAGCACTATTGACACGACTTCTGATGAGGTCGCCGGGCTGTTGTCCGAAACCCAAATTGAAATCTATTCCTACACTTCCCAACAAGTGGCAGTAACTCATAATCGTACCCGAATTTGGTAGTGCTGCATTGCAGCCTTCATCGTATCCTGCCGCTGGACCGCAACCGTCAATTGGTGTATTATTGCCGTTCCAAGCGCAGGCATGCGTGTGTGGCGAACCAAGATTGTGTCCAATTTCGTGCGTAATTACCTCTACATCCCACGAATAGGTAGGAATATTTTGATACCCGCCTAAAATTCCACTCACGCCTGCATTATAGAAGTTGTCGCAAATGACACCTAAATAAGCTAAACCTCCTACAGAGTTGGTGTGAACAACGTGTACCAAATCGCCGTATGTCTTTCCATAGCCTTGTGCTACAAGGTCGTCAAGTTCGGTTTCGTTACCGTAGGGCGAAGTTGTATCCCATACTTGGAGATAGCTTATTTTTACTGTGATACTCTCATTGGCATACAGTGCTGCTACTTCGTTGAATACGGCTGTAACATAATTTGATGCAATATCTGCATCTGAGTTGGCAGATAAATACAAGGAATAGTCAACTTCCATTTGTATGCGTACACAATTTTCCGCCGTGCTATTCAGTGGTTGTGTATTGATGGATATACCGCCCTGAGTAGCTCCCGGTGGAAGTAATTCTTGGCATCCATACTCGGTGTTGCTCTTCAAATCATCAGTATTATACAAAATATGCGTGTCGCTATTTTGCATTTTACCCAATGTATACTCGTGTCCAGCAAAGTGGACACCTCCCACAAGTTCATTATTTATAAATGAAAAAGTGGCAAGGCTATTTGCATCACCTGCTATGATTCCCCAATAATGTACCCCCATATCCTGCGAAAGCGGCGTACCCGAAGCTGTTACCGCCTGAAAATCATCGCTGAATATTTCGGCTTTCATCAATTGAAATTCCGTTTGTTGTCCTTCTATCGAAAGGGATAAAACCAACTGTTCGGGCTTATTATCCTTGATGAATTGAAATTGTTGTGGTTGTATTTGGAAGAATTGTTTTTTAGAAAGGACTGCTTCGGAAATCATGTTTTTTAGGTTATTTGCTTCGGTTTCTACAAGTGGTGCGTAGGTAAGTATGTTTGTCGTAGTAGCGAATTTTTCATTTACTTTCTGCTGAATGGCTTGTTGTGCATTTGCATCGAAGCAATAACAAAAAGTAAGTAATATCGTAAGTAAGGGAAGAGGAAGAAAATAATCTACCCCAAATGAAGAAGTTATTTTTTTTATATGTTTGGCTAAATTTGACGCGCATAGCCGAGCTACGTAAGGAAGATTTAGTGAAACATATAAGAAAAAGAACAATTCAGACGGGTAGATTATTTTTTTCGTCTTCCCTAATTTAGCTAAGTAATGTCTCGAGTACATAGTAAAAGTATTTGGTAAATTAATAACAGATAAATCTATCTTATTAGATTTATTAGTAAGTTCGATGAGACAAACGTAGCGAGAAAAAGGGGCTTTAGTATGATAACAAAACATACGTTTAATGACATGACAAAACACCATTTACGCATTAAAATTATTTTTAATTCATTTTGAATAGATAATTATTTGCAAATTTTAAGCATTTTAAAATATTAAATTAATTATTATTTAATTTTTAAATAATTTAAAATCAATATTTTCTAATACCTTTTTTGGCTTATATTATCATTAAATAAAATCTTTAATAAATTAAAATATTTTACCATGTCACTTTTATAGATAATAAAATATAATAATGTGATAGGGAAATGAAGGGAATTTTTTAAATAGAAAAGTATTTTTGATGTTAAAACATAACAATAAGTGAAAGAAATTAAATAAATTGTCCTATAATGCGCCGTAATTTTTCTTCTAAGGTCGCACTGAAATATAGCCATTTTTTAATTAATTAAAATTATTTTGTAATTTATTTATTATTAAAAATGAATTATTTATAAATATTTTTTATTATAAAATAATTTAAATATATCCTTATTTCAGCAGAACCTTCTAAAGAATTCAAAAAATCGTTACATAGCCATAGCTACGGAACTATTTTTTGTGTTTTTTAGAAGGGAAAAGAACAAGCATAATGGGGCAAGTTATTTATTTTCTTTCACTAATCATTTGATAAAATTACAAAGATCATATAAAAACTTAAATATCAACTTCTCCACAACCGCACCAAAAGCGTCTCTATCAACAAAAACGCCAAAGCCATAATCAAAAACCATTTCCACAAAATCACGCCGCGACTGCGCTCGCCTATCAGTTCTGTAAAATTCGTTTGGCTACTCGAGCGGATGACGCTTGCCTGTGTGCCTGCGAGGGCTTCAAGTTCGGGTTCGGTGCGGTATTCGAGTTCCGATTCTTTGCGGTCGTAATTGAAGGCATAGACCGAAAGTGGTTTATCATTTTCCAAAAATAACTCATAAAAACCCGCTTCTTTGATTTGATTATTGATACCCAAAATCACTTTCGAACCGATATTTTTTTGTTCCGGTATAAATTCTTCTGCGCTACCTTTTAGCTTGTAGACCATTTCATTACCTGTGATGCGGTTGTCGGTTTCGAGCAAATTGTCTTTGCCTATCGTGTAGGCGATTTGCCAGTCCTGACCCGATGCCAACGCCATTTTATAGAGCATGGGTACAAAGATTTCGCCGCTACGTGCGAGGTCGCTATACTTTACGTCCAGTGGCGCAGCACAAAGAAAAAGTGCGCCTTTTTCAGCCCGATATTTACCCAAAAATGTACTGCCATCGCGATAGCGCATAATCACCTCCTCGCGACTGCCGCCGTAACGAGTGAGGCTGAAATTGCCGCGTGTATCGGGCAATTTGATATTGCGGCGCGTGTTTTCAAAGACATCTTTAAAGGTAAATTCTTCGCGATTGATATAGGAAACCGTGCGGTCTTGTTTTTGGAACGTTTCAAGTTCGTTGGCATTGAAGGCGCGGAGTAGGCTGCGGTAATCTTCGGGCTTCGCATTATCATCAGGAAAGAGGAGGACGTGACCGCCGTTTTTCGCATATTGATGCAATTCCGAACTCAATCCAGACGAAATATTTCGCAATTCATTGACCACAATCAATTGATAGTCTTTGAGTTTTGAATAATCAATTTTCCCGGCAGTGACATTGTCCGTTTTGAAATAATTATTTTTTGAAAAAACGGCATCCATGTATTTATTGGATCGACTTTGATTGATGACCAAAATGTTGACCTTTTCCGCCACATTAAAAGTGAAGAAATATTTATCGTCAAATTGAACCGGAAAATCCGTAATTTCGAGTGTCGCTTCGTGCCAGCCTGTACGTAGTATCGTGACGTTGACGGTGTCATACGCCGATTCTCGTGCCTTAATATTCATACCACCGAGGGGCTTTACTTGATTGTCGAGATTGAGCGTCAATCGCACATCCTCCACCGCTTCATCGCTCAAATTGCTCACCTTGACTATCAACGAATTGGTCTGATTTAACATCTGAACGGGTGCTTCAAACCAACAGGAATCAATCGCAATATTTCGCCTTTGGACAGATTGTAGCGGCACAAGATTGACTTCTACCGTCGTATCTTCCAACATTTTCTCGTCAAAATCCGTAATGTTTTTTTGGAAATCAGAAATGATATAAAGTGTTTTATTTTCTGCCTCGCCTGTATTGAGGGCTTGTTTTTGGCGGCTCATCGTCTTAGAAATTTCTTTGACGGCGGGTGTCACTTCGATTTCGTCAATGTAAGACATCGCATCTTCTTTGCCCACCAATCGCTGATGACGCCCCTCAAAATCATTCGTGATAATCTGAAATTCATCCTCCACCGAGTACGCCGCGACAATCTCTCGCGCCCGTTGTTTCGCCTTCTCCAACAAAGGCACATCCTGACTCAACGAACTCATACTAAACGAGTTATCAACAAACAAACTCACTGCCTTTTTCCCTTTTTTAACCTCAACATCTTTATTAGGAATAAACGGCTGCGCGAACGCCAACACCAAACCCACGATAGCCCCGATGCGACTCAAGAGTATCAATAGGTGCTTTAGCCGATTACGTGAACTGGTTTCTTCCTTGACTTCTTTCAGAAATTTTACATTGGTAAAATACACCTTCTTGAAGCGACGAAAATAAAACAAGTGAATAATTATCGGAATGGCAATCGCCAATAATGCCCACAAAAACGACGGATATAAAAAACTCATATTTCGGTTTTTAACGGTTAATGGTTAATGGTTAATGGTTAATGACCAACGATTTATACTTCCCGTCAGTCGTTTACCCTCTACCGTTTACCGTGTACCGTTTTACGACCTGCAAAATTAACTTTTTTTAGGACTTAGGGATAGGGTTTGGGGAATGTTTTAGCGTATTAAGTTTTTCATAACAAATATTTTTGTTTATATTTGACGCGATTTGTTTTAAAACGTAAAACGATTTTGTAAATCGTTACTTGAATACAGCAATAACGATTTGAAAAATCGTTTTACGTTCTCACAAAAAAATTACCATGAACGAAGACCAAAATAAATTAATCGTTTTCCAAGAAAAAGAAATCCGCCGTGTGTGGCATAATGACGAATGGTATTTTTCCATTCTGGATATTGTTGAAGTTTTAGCTGAAACTTCTAATCCGTCAGACTATTTTAAAAAAATGAGAAAACGGGATGAAGCGTTAAAATCCTTCGTGGGGACAAATTGTCCCCATGTAGCAATGGAAGGAAAAACCGGAAAGAAGCGGAAGACCTTAGTTGCCAACACAGAAGGCATTTTCCGCATCATCCAATCCATCCCTTCACCCAAGGCAGAACCCTTCAAGCAATGGCTTGCCAAAGTCGGTTACGAGCGTGTACAAGAGATTGAAAATCCGGAACTTGCAGCAGAACGCGCAAGGCAATATTACCGCGAATTGGGCTACGATGAAGATTGGATAGCCAAGCGTATGCAGTCGATAGAAATACGCAGAAAACTGACCGATGAATGGAAAAACCGCGACGTAAAAGAGGGCAAAGAATATGCAATTTTGAGTAGGGCAAACGCATCAAAAACAAAAAATCTAAAAAGTAACTGTCATTCCGCACTTGATGCGGAATCTGTTGTCGCAAGAGCGCAATTCCAGACGGAAGCTACTGTTTAATATTCTGCCAAGCCATCACAGATTCCGCATCAAGTGCGGAATGACGGCTCTTCTTGAGTGTTTTGAAGGTAGAATGTTTTGATGCGTTTGCCTTAAATAACCCACAATTCTCGGAAATAATGCCAAAAAGATAGTATGTTTAGGTTTTCAACTTGAAAATCTAAAACACATGAGAATATTAGTCATCGGAGGAACAGGAACGATTGGCAAAACGATTGTCAAACACTTTGCGCCTGATAATGAGGTACTTGTCGCCGGACGAAGCTCGGAAAAATATAAAGTCGATATTGCCGACACCAAATCTATCAAAGCACTTTTTAAGAAAACCGGCAAATTGGACGCCATTATTTGTGCCGCAGGAGAGGCAAAATGGGCGCCTTTCAAAGAACTTTCCGAGTCGGATTATCACATTGGTTTACGCAGCAAATTGATGGGGCAGGTAAATGTCGTCAGAATAGGACGCAAATATCTGAGGCGTAAAGGCTCAATTACACTCACCACAGGCATATTGGCAGACGACCCCGTTTATAAGACCACAAGCGCGGCGATGGTCAATGGCGGTATTCACAGTTTTGTGCAAGCGGTGGCTTTGGAAATGAAAAAAGGCATCCGGGTAAATGTCGTGTCATCAGGTGTTGTGATGGATGCCTATCACAAGTATGAAAGTTATTTTCCGGGACATCCGCCCATTTCGATGGATAGAATGGTGATGGGCTACGTCCGCAGCGTAAACGGGCGCGGAACAGGCGAAGTGATTCGGATTTATGAATAGTCGATAGTCCATAGACCATAGTTCAACGTGAAATAGACTCGCGGTTGCCTATGGACTATGGTCTATCGACTATGGACTTTTTTCACAAAAAAAATGGAAAATATTTTAATCATTGGCGGTGGATTGACGGGAAGTGCTGTGGCATGGAAACTCTCCGATTATGGCGAAAAAGTCATGCTGATAGAGCAACAAGGGGAACATTATAAAAGTGGTTCGAGCTATGGCGATGCGCGTATTTCGCGGAGTTTGGGACCGAAAAAGGATATTTTTTCTTTTGTTCATAATAAAACGGTGGAGGAAGTTGGTCAATTAATACGCTTTTTGAATGAAGATTCGCCCGGCAAAAAACATCGGATTGAGGACGTATATACCACTTCTCCGGTGTCCTACCTTTACCATAAAAGTCAGTACGAAGACATTCGTAAGCTAAGGTTTAAAAAACAAAAACGTGATTATAGAAAAGCGTCAGGCGATGCAGCGTTCAGGAAATTTGGTATGACGCTGCCCGACGATTGTATTTTGGTGAGAGAATACCGCAAACACTCGGGTACGCTCAATCCGCGTGTGCTGATTCAGAAGCTCCGCTTGGGCATAGAAAGGAAAGGTAGTCAAATCAAACATAACCGCAGAGCGATTCGACTGACCAAAAAAGAAGGCTTTTATGAGGTCGAAATTTTGAATGCCAAAACAAATAAAAGCAAAACGATTCAAGCTAAAAAAGTCATTGTTGCGGCGGGTGCTTATACGGTCGGTTTATTGGAAAATATCGCGCCTTATTTCAACAAATTAATCACACCTAAACGAGTGTCTTTATCGTATTTCAAAATCAGCGACCAACGTTGGCAGCAACTCTCGGAAATCGAAATAAAACGCATCCTCGAAGCCTTCCCGATGTTTTCTCAAAGTGGGAAAATGTATTTTTCTATGATTGAAAAAATAGAAAAAAACGGTTCGCCCATCTTCAAAATCGGCGGACATAAGATGCGTAGAAATATCATTGACATAGACAGCATTTGGGGAGAACAACCACGCAATAAAGAAGTGAAATGGGCAAGAAAGCAATTCAGAAAACACACGGAAATGCTGGAAATTTACCTAAAAAAGAAAGACATCGAATATGTGGACGGCTACAACTGTGTCTATGCCGTATCGAAGACCGAAATTCCGTTTGTAACCCATATTTTTGACCAAGATGGTGTGTTGGATAAGGATATAATTGTGGTCAGCGGTATGTCGGGCGTGGGTGCAAAAGGCTGTTTGGGCTACGGTGTATTGGCGGCTGATTTGTTGTTGGGAAAAGGCGAATCCAACGCTACTTATCGTAAAGCGGCGAGGGAATTTGGTAATCCGTCGGTTAGGTTATATACGAAACGAGTGAAGCGGAATCGGTTGTTTTGACCAGCAACATGTCAACGAAATGTAGGCTTAGTCAATGATATTTTTCATATTGTGGGTGGTGTTGGTTTATATTATACTTCTTGTTTGGTTTCTGCTATCAAGTCTTGCATACCATAGTGTTCAATGGCTTTTTGTTTGAGGGGATTGGTTGACCATTCGCTCCATTCGCCTGTGTAGGGGTTGTAGCCGCATTTGAGAGGTTTGCTCAGAATATCTTCGGGGTCTTCTACGTAAGCACGACAGTCTGTGCAGATGTAGCGAAATTCACAGTCTTTGCAGACGTGGATTTTGTCTTTGTTGATGTTCCAGTATTTTTTGAAGTCTGGTTTTTCGAGGGCTTCTGCGAGGGTGGTGTCTTTGATATTACCGAAGGACTGTGACATGGAGGGGCAGTTTTTGATGTTGCCGTTTATGTCAATTGACATTTTTCTGTTTAAGTAAGAGTTATGGAACAGTGACTCCATATATGAATTTACATTTACACTAAAATAGGATTCATATATATTCCCACAATGTAAATTCGATAAATCACTCTCAATGAAAAAAACAGACTCACAGTCAGATTTCTTAATAATTTCAGGTGGAGTTGAATATATAAAAATTCTTCCGATTCTCTGATTTAGCAATAAAAAAGATTTGAAATCAAAGCGATTTACTTGAACGTCGTATCCAATGTATAAATCTATATTTCTGAATGTAGAAGCATCTAAATTCTCTACAATATCGTCAATTTTATCCAAGAAAATACCGTATGTACTTATTCTAATTTCCAAATATTTACAGCCAAGAGCTGTGAGTTGTTTGCAGATGTCACTTATGCCAAATTGCGAAAACTTATCAATACAAATAATACAGTTAGATATTAGAGATGGAGATTCCCATTGTTTTTTAATTGAAGGAAAAGACTCAGGATTGTTACATATAAAGCCGAGTTCATTCTCAATGAGAAAATCCAGCAAGTCAAAAATTTTGGTCTTAATTTGTTTATCTTCTATCTCATCTAACTCGTCCATCTCTACTTTGAAGTCATCATCTAATATTTTTGACAATACTATCGGAACAATGAATATCTCATTTCTTTGGATATCGCATATAATATGTCTCTTGGCACCATTTACTAACAAGCAATTACTATATAATTTAAAATACTGTTTTTTCATATTTGCAATAATTTTGATATTGGTTTGTGAGGTAGGTGGCAGTGAGATGATGCAGAACTGTAATGGGTAAAACGAGCAGTTCTCATTATATGTGACTTATCCAATTTCTTTTGTTTGTATTTTATGGTGTAGTAGCTAATAGGCAGTTTTTTTAGTGTTTCTCCTATCTTTAAAAAATCTTCTTGTTTCATATCAATTTTTATTGGCTTTAATTAAATACTCGGCAATTTCTTTCTCAAGGTAATAATTACATGGACGTGAAGTCATCCCAAACTGTCCAACAGGATTTATTTCAAGAAATATATAATCTTCTTGTTGGCTTTTGATTATGTCAATCGATCCCGTAGTCAACTTTAGTTTTTTTATCAGTAACTTGATTTTACTTTCAATTTCATCTGGTAATTTGTATGGCACATTTCTATTGGGTTTAGAATGATTATAATTCCTGAAATCAACCTGTGTCTGTTTATCATTCTGTGAGAAAATAGCCATCGGATACAAGTTGCCTTCTAAGAAGAATATTCTAATTTCGTATTGCTTCCTAATAAGTTCCTGAAATAAAGATGGAAAGAAATTATCTGGGATTGAATCCAAAATATCATCAGTAATTTCACTTGTGTATAATGCAACAAAGTATTCATTAAGAGAATAAGATGGAGCAGCATTACTCATTAGTTTACTAATAATTCTTTTTGATTTTTTCCGAAACTCAATCAAATCTCTTTTTGATGTAGTTATAATCGTATCTGGTATAGTAAGCCCACACATCGTAGCTGCCTCTAATACCTCTAATTTATCATTTGCTAACTCATGAGGATATGTAAGCCATCGACAGTTCTTGAACTTTCTCCAAAAAAAATCACTTACAATTTTAAGTTCCGATGACACATTTCTAAATAAATTAGCAAAGTTCTTATTTCTTAAATTTACATCCGTCAACTTGTTAGTAATTTCTCCACTATCGTACCATCTTCTGAACCACACAATGTCATTTTCAGTACCAACATGCCTATTGTTAATTCTGTAAGAGAAATTATTAACTAAGTCACTTCCATTAATTCTTTCAAACTCTGCCTCATAAAAATTTAACCAGTCAATGACATCCTCAGTACTTTTTTCTGCGGAGGATTTAGAATATATATAAATCATCTATTTATGCTTTTTAATTCCAACACTAATCTTGATGAATCTAGATAGTTAAAATAATCTAACTTCGAAAAGCCATATTCATAATTGAAGTAAATCTCAACTTCTGTAATGACTTTATTATCATGTGATGCCTCTCCTAATATTTTAAAACATTCAATCTTTCCAAGTACTGTATTTATTTTCTCTAAGCTTTTAACCTCATAATTCATATCTAGGTCAGGTGGAAAAGCTAACATCATATCTTTCAGGAATTCATCTTTGTAGGCATAAGGGGGAATTGAAAAGTAAGAATTCCAAGTTTTCCCTACCGAGAGTGGTAATTTCAGGTAAGGAAAAGGATGTAGACATGTAGTTATAAAACAGTGCCCTCTAGGAGGGTGTAGAAAAAAAGCATCACTATTTTCTGCCACACCTATTCTTTCTCCGAAAAAGAAACGTCGGTCATTCACCAAATAATCATATTTGATTATGGACTGGCTTTCAGCCAAACTAATATCTCCTTTACCTCTATAAACATATAGTTTTATATTATCTAATCGAACATAGTTGGATTTCTCTCTGCCATTTTCAAGCAAATATGCTTGCTTACCAATTGAATCCAAGCCAACATAACATCTTTGCTCTATATCTTTATCAAAAAACTTATAATCATAAGTAAACTCTGAACCGGGTAAATAAATATCATTATCTTCTAAATTTGTATTTGGGTGTTCATTATCTAATAGCATCTCAGGTTCTTGCATCTCAAAGAACTCCTCGCCATTAGTATATTCACTATTAATCTTGCACGCAGACAAAGAAATTAGAATAGTAAATATTGTCATTATTGTCTTCATAAACTAAAAAGGTAAAATTAATGGAAATGATATTAGCAGGTCGAAACCCAGTCTCCAAATTCATCCTCATCGCATGCTCCATGCGGTTCGGGACATCCAACCGCAGGAGTTGTACATTCAGTCCATCCTGTTGGATATCCCTCATGTTGCCCCCCAACCATTTGTTTAGCATCGATTTTTACTGCTAAGTCATTGAAATCTGACAAACTTATTTTCTTTTTTGTTTGCATAATTTAACATTTTTTAAATTAAAAATTAGGAAAAATTTGACTAACACGTAGAATGCCAATCACCATATTCTTCACAGTCCAAAATACCAAATCCGCTATGTACAAGTTTCGAACCTTCTGTTGGGAATCCTTCTTCTGTACCTCCAACCACTTGTTTACTATCTATTTTGACTGCTGAATCATTGAAGTCTGACAAACTTACTTTCTTTTTCGTTTTCATAATAAATTTATTTAAATATAATCTCCTCTATCAAAGGGTTCGGAGAATATCCCTTTTGAAACGTTTCAAGACAAATTTACACACTTAGACTGCACAAATCGTGCAGTGGCAAAAAAAGTGAGGATTTTCCGCCTCTTATTTGTTTGGCAAATGTTTCCTTCGGGAGAAAACCGACCGAAAAAACCACTTCTTCCTTATAACAATAACTATTTCGTTGGTGACAAAAATAAACCGGTGCGCCCATATCTTTCATTAGTTTCAGCAGTTTATAGACATACCTTTCCGAAACGTCCAATCGGGCAGCCAAGGAAGTAGCCGAGCCGGTTGCCTTCCTTCTGATAAGCGCATCCGCGCGCTCAATCTGTTGTAATTTCTCTAATAAGTTCATAATATAATGGTTAATGGTGAACGGTTAATGGTTAATGGGGGAACTCGGTTATTGGGGAATTAGGTGTTGGAAAATTGAGGAATTTGGGGAATTAGAATGGCAAAATATTGAAAAGTCGCATTTCCCTAATTTTCCAATTTCCTAATACCCCAATTCCCTATTTCTCCGTAATTAAATCTAATAATTGTTCGGTGATGCGTTCCAGTATGCTTTTATCTTTTGTGATGATTTCGGCTGTCAGGGCGGATTGAGGTTTGTATTCGATGATTCTTTTGTAATTCGTCATCAGCGTATCCGATAGAGGGATTTTTACTTCATAGTATTTGTTGCCCTCTCGGTCTTTATTCGGCAGAGGCGCAATATGATACACTTCGGAGATGATGACGCCATATTCTTTATAAGGGTAGCCCTCCAGTTTTAGTAAGGCTTTGTCGCCTTCTGTTATTTTGCCGATACCTTGTACGGGCGTGATGACTTTGGCGTATTTTTTATCCTGTTGTTTGTCGGAGATAATAGAAAATAGCGGTGTATTGGGCTTCGCAAATATATCTTGAGTGATATTTGGTTGCAATACGATTTTGCCCGATACTTCGGCAAGTATATAATGCTGTTCTTCCCACTGTACGCTTTCTCCGTCTTTCACATATATCTTGTCAATCACACCCGCTACTTTATTGACATGCTCAATCGGCGGATAATCGCCCGTCATCTCGCCAATCGCTACAATTTTATCGGGATAGCTGATAAAAGCGGACATCGTGAGTATCGTCACAATCACCAATGCGACGATAGTGATACCGCTTTTCAGTAAGCATCCCGGCGGATTGCCAATGAGGTCGTCAATTTCGCGGCGGGGGTTCATGGTGATAGTTTGGTTGTTGTCTGTTGTTGGCATGTTTTATAATGATTTTTGTAGCGCGGTACTTCCAGTCCGCGTAATGTAGAACGGTGCTTCCAGCCCGTTCCCCGCCTATGTGCGAACTAACGCGGCGCGGACTGGAAGTGTCGCGCTACGATGCTAATTCAAGTTGATTGCTCACGAGTGCATAGTACGCGCCTTTGCTTCGCACGAGTTCTTTATGTGTACCGACTTCGACGACTTTTCCTTTGTCCAAGACGATAATCTGGTCAGCACTTTTCACAGTACTCAATCTGTGGGCGACTACTATTGCAGTTCTGCCTCTGAAAAATTCATCCAGATTTTGCATAATAATTTTTTCATTATTCGCATCAAGTGCATTGGTCGCTTCATCGAAAAACAAAAAATCAGGATTTTTATATACTGCTCTGGCTATCAACAATCGCTGTTTTTGCCCCTGACTAATGCCGTTGCCTTTCGCGCCTATCATCGTATTCAATCCAAGTGGTAAAGTGTGGATAAAGTCAAAAATATTTGCCGTAGTTGCCGCCGCAATCACTTTCGCATAGTTGGTATTATCATCACTTTCGGCAATATTATTCGCAATCGTATCTGAAAAAATAAAGCCTTCCTGCATCACTACGCCGCACTGCGCCCGCCATATTTTCTGGTAAATTGAATTCAAAGGCGCATAACCGACCACTATTTTCCCTTTAGGGATGAAAAGATAATAAACGTTACATCTTCACGCCGTTATTTTTTCTTTACACGAGCCAAATTCGACGCGAATACTCACTGTATTTAAGGAAAATTTGGTGAAGTATAAAGGAAAAAGAACAAGTTGAGAATATACATTTATTTTGTTCCTGATACTTACTACTTAGGAACGAGGCGTAAATAAATTGAGTGTGTCACAAATCGGTGGCATTAAAGGTACGGTAGTACCGTCCCCGTTTGTAGTAAGGTTAAAGAACAACCGATTAAGGTACGTAGTACCGACACCGTTAGCGCATACAAACGGTGTCGGTGCTACGCACCTTGATTAGCTTTGGGTTTGCTTTTTCTACAAACGGGGTCGATGCTAACGCACCTTATCGGTATCGCAGCGACCACCGATTTGTGACACACTCTATTAATTTTAACTTTGGGAGAGCATAAATTGGAATAAAACATTCATTATCAACACTTTATAGTGTTTTGTTATTCTACTGAACAACAATTTTATTTAAACTGTATTTTATTGATTATTAGTTATTTATGACGAAATTTAAAGAGAAAGCACGAACTATCTCCCCCTTTGGAGGGGGTTGGGGGGAGGAAAAACAGCCGAAAATCCTCCCCCCAGCCCCCTCCAAAGCAGGGGTGATTGGTTCTGAATTTCGCACAAATTTTATTTTGTTTGATAGCCCCGAAGGGGTGAACTTCACTAACTTGGGGTGTCAGCCCCAAGATAGAAATTCGAGGTATCACTTAGCCCTGACCCCGATAGTGATGTGGGGGCGAAATTTCAAGTTATATCGCCCTTTCAGGGCTGGCGAAGTAGATTTATTCCGAGCAATGGGCTGACACCCATTGTTATAATATGTCGTCCCGTTGGGACTTGTGTCAAAATTATATTTCGATGAAAATGATTTCCCATTCAGAACCAATCACCCCTGCCTCCAAAGGGGGATATAGTTCGCGTTCTAATTTCGCAGGTAACATATTTATTTGATAATAAGTCAAATACAAATTATAAAAAATCATTGTTCAGTAAAATGGTGTTTTGTGTTTCATTTTAAAGAATTATTATATTATTTATAATGGTTCTTTGACAAATCCCGTGATTGTTCGTTTTTCTGCCTCGCGATTGTTCGTCCCTTGCGTAAGGGATAGTAGGTGTTGTTTGAACGTAAGGGAAGACGAAAAAAATAATCTACCCATCTGAATTGTTCTTTTTCTTATATGTTTCACTAAATCTTCCTTACGTAGCTCGGCTATGCGCG
>Ga0209595_100207_pt1 | contig 20133 bp, 21 predicted proteins | sample Porto_4metaG_FD_187427 | JGI IMG/M metagenome (GOLD analysis project Ga0209595, IMG submission 187427) | Marine algal microbial communities from Porto, Portugal - Porto_4 metaG (SPAdes) (version 2) | ecosystem: Host-associated > Algae > Red algae > Unclassified | place: Portugal: Porto...
TTCTATACAAGAAGATTCATCAGGATACTTTTCAAAAAACTTGCGAAGATTCATTGTTGTAAATTTGTGTATTAATATTCTAAAGATAGCTTTTTTTTAGATTTGGTACCAGTTACGGATAGTCATATTATCTAAACCTCCTTTTTGTTTATCAAATCTTTTCTGCCATTGTTTTAAAGCATCACTTAATATTTTTTTTTCAAATTGGATTGTATTTTTATTAAGAGTAATTAAACCTGCTTGTTGTATTCCTTCGGATAAACGATTAGCGTATTCATCTAATTTTTCTGGGTTATTTTCATACACCTTTTGAATTTGTTCCAATGCATTTACCCAATCCCCTTTAGGAAAATAGGTTCCTCCCCATACTAGTCTACCATCAGGAAGTGCAATTACATTCATCGGCCAACCGCCACGACCAGTCATCAATTGTACAGCACTCATGTAAACTTGGTCGATGTCCGGACGTTCCTCACGATCTATTTTTATATTAATATAGTTTTTATTCATTAGTGCAGCTACCAATGTATCCTCAAAGCTTTCGTGCTCCATTACATGGCACCAATGGCAAGCGGAATAACCTACACTGATGAGTATTAATTTTTTTGACTGCTTAGCGTTTTCCAAAGTTTTGGGGCTCCAAGCTTTCCAATTTACAGGGTTGTGCGCATGTTGAAGTAGGTATGGACTAGTTTCATTTATTAAATCGTTCGTAAATTTATGAGAAGACATGGCTTCTTTATTTTGAGAATTACAATTTGTAAGTAACGATAGACCAACTAATAAATAGCAGAAAATGATAATTGCTTCATTCTATAAAAATACACAAGGCGTATCAGTTATAACTAATACGCCTTGTGTATTTATTAAAAAGTATATTTATTTTACTTCAAAAGTGATTTTTAAATTCACTCTAAATTCATCTACTTCTCCTTTACTATCTACAGTAGCACTTTGAGATTGTACGAAAACTGATTTTATGTTTTTTACTGATTTTGAAGCGTGTTGAACTGCTTTTTTAGTAGCATCTTCCCAACTTTTTGATGAATTTGATAATACTTCTATTACTTTTAAAACTGCCATTTTTGATTATTCTTTAAAAATTAATATATAATTGTTTTTAAATATACTTTTTTAATACTAAAAATCAAATATTTGTATTAAAATAGTTAAAACACTATCCATTGATTGCATCGACACTCGATATTTTACCTGGAAGCATCTCTTTTAACATCGTTTCAATACCATTTTTAAGAGTAATTGTAGATGATGGACAGCCACTACAAGCGCCCTGAAGAATTACTGACACCTCTTTAGTAGTAGCATCGTAATTTTGAAATTGAATATTACCTCCATCACTTGCTACTGCTGGCTTGACATATTCGTCTATAATACTAATAATTTGCCGCGATATATAGTCTAAATTTTCAGTATCAATAGTAGTATTTCCATTATTTGAACTCTCAATAGTTTCAATTTGTTTTTCTATTTTAGATACTATTTCCTTTCCTTGCTCTAAGTAGGCTCTTAAAAATTCGCGAATTTCATTGGAAATCTCATTCCATTCAATACGATCGTATTTTGTGATGGATACATAATTATCATCAAAAAAAACTTCCTTTACAAACGGAAATTGAAACAACTCCGTTGCCAATGGAGAATGCACTGCCTCATCCATGTTTTTATATTCAATAGACTGTAGGACTAATTTTTTATTAGCTACAAATTTTTGAACATTTGGATTTGGTGTACTTTCGGCGTAAACCGTTGCAGGGACTTTTTTAGAAGATTTAGCTGTGCTTTCTACATTTATAACTGGATTACCAGAGTTAAGGTAAGCTTCAACCTGTTCTGCAACCTCGTTTTGAACATCTACCCATTCAACTATATCATATTTATTGATAGCCACAAAATTTTGTGAAATAAAAATTTGTTTAACAAATGGCAAATGAAATAATTGTTGGGCTAAAGGTGAAATTTTTGCTTCTTCTATATTAGCAAATTCATAGCTGATATGTTGTGTTATAAAATGGTTCGCTTCAAACTTTACGATACCATCATGTGATGTTGGAACTACTTTTATAGCATACTCTTTCATAAATTTCTTATTCGTTTTGAAAAGAACCTTTCAAATTTATTGCAAACTTAAGGATTAGTTATGAATGCTACCGTAGCTTTAGAATTGATTAACAGTTTGACTTAACAAAAAGAAAAAGCCGACTCCTCTTAAAAGTCGGCTTCATCATCATCATCAAATAACTCAAACAATCAAAATATTATCTATGCATAGGCTTCTAACTTATGCGAAAATGGGGTTTCAGCGTATAACCAATCTACTGTATAGTAGTATTCAAAAGCAACCATTGTTCTTGGTTGCTTCATTTTTGTTTTCTTTTTTGTTCTAATCTTAATTGGGGTAACAACATCAACTTTATTAGTCTCTATAAAGTTCTTTTTAACGTTTGTATTATTTCCAAAAGCCAAACTACACATGCCAAAAAAAAGTGTAACAAAAATAAGTTTCATATTTAGTAATTTTATTGGTTAGTGATTGATTACTGTCTCAATTACATCTGCAATATAACGACGACTAGTGTATTTTATCGCTTAAAATTGTTAAAATTTACTATTTGTAAGAATTTTCCTTCTAAAAATCATCGTTTAAGTGTACTTTTTCATTGTTAAAATACATTTTTGATATATTTTCTAATACTTTAGGGTGAGAATTAGTGAAAAAAACTAATCTCTTTTCTTTGTTACTTAGGTTTAAAATTTTGTTTCTCTTTAAAACCTCTCTAGTTTGCTTGGCTACAGCTTCTCCTGAGTCAATAATTTTAATATCATTTGGAAGTAAAACCTTCAGTAGATCTATTAAATAAGGGTAATGACTACATCCTAACACCAAATAATCTATATTTTTCGATATTAAAGGTGTTACAAAACCTTTTAATAACTTTTGTAATTGCGCACTATTAAAGTCTCCTTGCTCAATATGTTCTACTAAGCCTTTTCCTACAACTTCTACTACTTTAGTCGTCTCCGTATATTGTTCTGCTGATTCTGCGAATAGTTGACTACTCAGTGTCCCTTTGGTTGCTAACACACCAATAACATGTGTTTTGGAATTTAAAGCTGCGGGTTTTATCGCAGGCTCTATTCCAATAAAAGGTATATTGTAATTTTTACGAAGAAATGTTATAGCATTAGTAGTAGCCGTATTACAAGCCACCACAATTAACTTACAGTTTTTGGACATCAACCATTCAACATTTTTTCTGCAAAGCGCTACAATCTCCTCTTTTGACCTTTCTCCATAAGGTGCATTTGCACTATCTGCTAAATATATAATATTTTCTTGCGGAAGTAACTTTACTATTTCTTGCAAAATAGAGGTTCCCCCAATTCCTGAATCAAAAATGCCTATAGGTTGTGTACTCATTAGTATCTAAAATAAAAAAAGCTACCTTAAAAAGGTAGCTTTAAATACTTTTAATGAAAATAAATATTACTGAATTCCCAAATCTTTTTTTACATCAGCCATAAGATCATAACCATCAGCTAAAATTAAACCTGTTCCAGTAGTAGAATCTATTACATATTCATACCCTTTTACACGGGCAACCTTTTGAACTGCTAACCTTGCTTTTTCGATAACTGGCTTCAACAATTCTACTTCTTTCTTTTGTAGATCCTTTAGTGCGTTATTACGATACTCTGCAATAGTTCTTTCAGTTGATTGAACTTCCTGAACCCGCTTAGCATTCTCTTCTTGAGTTTTAGTTGCTTGTTCAGCATCGTAGCGCTTTGCTTTGCTTTGCAATTCAGCCATCATTGTTTTTATTTCTGTATCGTAATTTTTCTGCAATCGCTCTAACTCATTCATTGCATTTTTATACTCAGGCATGCTATTAACTAATTCCTGAGAAGCTATATGAGCTAATTTGCTTTGTGCATTTGAAAAACTACTTACTCCTAAAATTAAAGCTATTGCTATAAAAAGTGTTTTAACTTGTTTCATTATTATTAAATATAAAAATTATTACTTACTTGTTTTTTTTGAGCGCTAATATAGAATCTCTTTTTCGTTTTCTAGCTTCTAACAACTTATTTCTGCGCTCTTCGTACTCTTTTATTTTTTGTTGTTTTATTATTTCTCTTTCTGCACGTTTTTCTTCTATTAAACGCTCTCTTTCTGCTAGTTTTGTATCAGCCTTGGCTTTACGGGCTAGCAGCTCTTTATCTGCTTCTATTGAATTCCCTTCTTCATCTTCTAAAGCCTGTTTTGCTTTTTTGCCTTGTATCTGCTGTCTTTTTGCTGATCTTGTTATTTTTCTTAAAATCAAATCACTAATATCAAAACGATCCGCACTATATAACATTACAACATCGGCGGACTTGTCAAGAATAAAATCATACTTTTTATTTTTTGCAATTTCCTGAACCGAATTAAAAACTTGATCCTGAATTGGCTGAATTAAACGCTGCTTTTGTTTAACAAGATCTCCACTAGGACCAAATCTTTTTTGCTGGTAATCTATTACTTCTTTTTCCTTAAAATAAATATCTTCTTTCCGTTCATCAATAAGCTCTTTAGTCAACAATACTTTTTCGTTTTCTAAAGCATTTTTTAATAAGCTTACTTCATTATTTAAAGCATCAATTTCACTTTTCCACTTCCTAACCTTATTATCTAACTGGCTTTTAGCTTCTGAATATTCTGCCACATTCTCTAATATATAATCCATATCAATATATCCAATACGGACTCCTCTTTGAGCATTAGCGACTAAACTAACAAATAACACTAAAAGTGAAAAAAAATGTAATCTCATTTTAACTTCGTTTTTTAAATTAAGAAAAAATCATGCCAAAAAATTAAAATTGCTGACCTAAAACAAAATGTGGTTCCCATCCATTAGCACCAGTTTGATTTCTTAAAGGGTCAAATCCATAGGCATAATCAAATCCAAGTAATCCAAAAGCTGGCAAAAATATACGTATTCCCACCCCAGCAGATCGATTTAATTGAAACGGATTAAATTGCTTAAAATTGTTGTAGGCAGAACCTCCTTCTAAAAAAGCCAAACCATATATTGTTGCTGCTGGTTTTAAACTTATAGGATATCTTAACTCTAAAGAAAATTTATTATATATCGTAGATCCTCCTTCATTGATAACGCTCCCCGAAACCAAATCTACGGTATTCGAAACCACCTGCCCATCAGGATACCCTCTTAATGCTACATTTTCTACAGATGCTAAACCATTATTACCCCCTAAACCACTACCTCCAAGTAGAAATCTTTCAAAAGGAATATCACCTCTAGCTGTATTGTAAGACCCTAGAAAACCAAATTTAAAAGATGATCGTAATACAAACTTTTTAGGCAGACCTGTATACCAATCTCCAGAAAAATTAATTTTATAATATTCTAACCATTTAAATCGTTTTTGATCAATCTCTGAAACTCGTTCTGAAATTCGCCCTCGTATTATTCTACCACCTGTAGGCTTTAGCTCCTCTGCTCTTTCTTTTTTCAATGATTCCCAATCCGTATCATCAAATAATGAATAGGGTACTGAAGTTTTAAAAGATATTGAAATATCAGAGCCATCTACAGGAAAAATAGGACTTATCGAAGTATTGTTTCTGCTTATTCCAAAAGTGTAGGTTAAGTCATTAGAGTTTCCGTTTTCAAACGTAAATAAATTACGAGATTGGTAATTTTTTAAATTATAATAATTATAACCTATTGTCTGAGACAAAGTGAAGTAATCGTCCGGCCACCTTAAGCGCTTGGCAATACCAACTCTTCCACCTGTAAGTAAAAAGCTTTGATCTTTATCAACTTTGCGATTTTGAAAGTTAAAAAGATACTGATTACTATGTTGCAATGATACCGAAAGTTGGTACGGTTTTTTACCTCCTAACCAAGGCTCCACAAACGAAATACTGTAAGTCCTAAAGGACTGACTAACTTGAGCTCTTAAAGATAAACTTTGACCGTCTCCTGTAGGCAATGGTTGATAGGATTTTTTATTAAATATATTTTTGATAGAAAAATTATTAAAACTCAACCCTAAAGTACCTATAAAACCAGTTCCTCCAAATCCACCTTGTAGCTCAAACTGACTTGCCCCTTTTTCAACTACGGAATACTCTACATCTACAGTTCCTGCATTGGGGTCTGGATTTTTTATATTTGGCGAAAGCTGTTCGGTATCGAAGAAATTTGTTTGCCCCAATTCACGAAGTGTACGAATTACTTTTTCCTTACTATATACTTCTCCTGGTCGGGTTCTAATGTTTCGATATAATACGTGATCGTTAGTTTTAGTATTCCCCACAGCAGTAATACGATCAAAACGGGTTAGTTTCCCCTCAGCAATTCGTATTTCAAAATCAATCGTATCGTTCTGCACATTTATTTCTACAGGGTTTACTCTTGAAAAGAAATAACCGTTATTTTGATAAAGGTTTGTAATATCGTTAGCATCTGGTCTGGAATTATCAGCAATACGTTTATTCAATAATACTCCATTATATACATCTCCTTTTTTAAGAATCAAACGTCTAGCTAGTTCTGCATCAGAATACACACTATTCCCAATAAATGTAATATCTCCAAAATAATATTTTCTTCCTTCTTCAATATTTAATTGTAGTGCTATATTGTTTTCTCCTTTAATGATTGAGTCACTTACAATTCGAGCATCACGATACCCTTTTTCCTTATACTTTTCAATAATTTTTTCCTTTCCTTCCTTGTAATCTTCTTCAATAAATTTAGAACGCTTCCAAAATCGGAATGGATTTTTACGCTTTGTTTTCTTTAAATATTTTCTAATTCTAGTGTCTGATATTTTTTCGTTCCCAACAATAGAAATACTATCAATTTTTACTCGGTCCGCTTTATCCACACGAACAACCATGTTTACAGAGTTCTTAACTAGCGTATCTTTTTCTTCAGAAGTATTAATAAGTACTTTTGTATTTAAATATCCTTTTTCCCGATATTTTTTTCTGATATAATTTTTAGTAGTTGTAATTAGGTTTTCAGTAACCTTTGTACCTTTCTTAAGCTCATTATCTTTAATAAAAATAGCTTTTTTAGACTTACTTACACCGTCAATCCTAATTTTATTTAAAACTGGGACTTGGACTACATTAAGTTCCAAATCGGCAACATTACCTTCGATCTTGGTAATGTAAAAATTGACATCTTTAAAAAGACCTAAATCCCATAATTTTTTTACTGTTTGACTTATTTTGTCTCCTGGCAAATAAATTAACTCGCCTTTTTGCAAACCAGTGTAAGTTATAATGGTACTTTTATTGTAAGTTGTTGTTCCTGTAACTTCAATTTCACCTAAAACATATTGTTTTCCATTAGCCAACGATATGTCCTGCGCTTGGGTTGGAATTATACAAATAAATAATAAAAGGGTAAATATCGGAAGCAGAAAAGCAGTTTTAATAACTGCTTTAGGTAAGTTGCTCGCTTGTTTTTCCAAATCGTCTTTCTCTTTGTTGATAATTTAAAATTGCTTCATACAAATGCTCTGCTGTAAAATCTGGCCATAACACTGGCGAAAAAAACAACTCGGCATAAGCTATTTGCCATAACAAAAAATTACTAATGCGTTGTTCCCCGCTTGTTCGGATCAACAAATCTACATCAGGCATTGATTTTGTGTACAAATGCTCTTTAATAACTTGCTCTGTTATTAAATGTGGCGAAATTAAATTATTTTTTACTTTATTAGCTATTTCTTGAAAGGTTTTTACTAATTCTTCTCGCGAACCATAACTCAAAGCTAAAGTAAGTACCATTTCGTCGTAACCAGCAGTCTCGTCAAGCGCAGATTGTAATTCTTTTTTTGCCTTATCTGGTAAGGAATTTATATCTCCAATAACATTTAACCTTACTTTTTCTAAATGAAATAAAGGCAATTCTGAACGCAATGATTTTACTAACAAACGCATTAATGCATTTACTTCTAATTTTGGACGATTCCAGTTTTCAGTAGAAAAAGCATATAATGTTAAGTACTTTACTCCTAACTTAACACTTGTTTCAATAACCGTTTTTACACTTTTTGTTCCATTTTCATGACCAAAAGCCCGCAACATCCCCTGACTTTTTGCCCAACGCCCATTTCCATCCATTATGATAGCAATATGCTTTGGAACTTTTTTGATATTTATTTTTTCCTTCAAACTCATTAATCAATCATTAAAACACACAATAACACGGACGCCTTCCAAAAGTATAGGTTAAAGATATTGCGTTAAAAAAATACCAGTCGTTATTATTTTGATTTCCAAAATTTAGATTTATTGCTCCTCCACCTGGCACTCCATTTAAATTTAAATTTGACGGATTGCTACCATCTAAATTATCTGTAAATGAATACCGTGCCCCTAACTCAAAGGCAACTACAATATGTGTTGCTAAAGTTGTTTTTACTCCTAAAACAATAGGTATAGCAATATTCCAAGCATCTTCAAATGCTTTTAATTCTCTATTAGGCTTGGGAGTTAACGCCAAACCACCATGACTAATTAACGTAATCCCCGTATATAAATAAGGGGTTGTTTGTTTTCCTCCTGCATGTAAATCCCATTCTGTAAAAGTATACTCTAAACCTACGGCTATTTCTTTAACTGAATTTTTAAACTTAAAATTTCTAACCTGGCGACGTGGTCCCGAAGCCACAGCATCATCTGCCGAAATAGGCAAGTACGATAGTGAAGCCCTAAAGGAATGTCGATTACTTCGATTCCATTTAGCAATAAGTCCAAATCCCGTATCTTCAGGCCTTATGATTGTTGTGTTCCCAACATCTCCTACAAAATTAGTTTTCCCCAATTGGACACCAACCTCGTAAGTCTGCGCATTACATAGCGAAGACACTAAAATTATTATTACTAAAAGATTTTTTTTCAACATAAAATAGGATGCGTACAAATATAACAAATATGTTCATGCTGTAAACTCTAAAAATTTATTACACAAAACACTCATCAAATAAAACTGAATTTAAACAAAAATAGTATCTCTAATTACGTTTGTCTTCTCCCCAGAGTAATTTTTCTCGAAGTGTTTTCAAAAAAGTTTCTCCTTTTAAGTCTACCATATTGACTTTAAAGGGTGCTTTTTTAAGTATAATTTCAGTTTCATTTTTTAGCGTATAAGCCCTAGAATCCAATGAAACTAAATGCTCCTCTTCTCTACCAGATATGGTTAGACTGATTTCATAATCCTGTGGTATTGAAAGTGGCCTCATATTTAAATTATGAGGAGCTATTGGAGTAAGCAAAAAACTTGATGTTTCTGGCATAATAATAGGACCTCCACAACTTAACGAATATCCTGTCGATCCTGTTGGTGTAGATATTATTAAACCGTCTGCCCAATATGAGGTCAAAAATTCTTTCCCCAACTTAGTGTGGATTGTAATCATTGAGGTCGTATTTTTTCTACTAACGGCAATTTCATTTAAAGCAAAATTTACACCCTCAAAATCATTCCCACAGGAAGAGCTTATTTGTAATAAAGAGCGACTCGAAATTGAATACTGCCCATCCAGAATTTGATTTACAGAAAACTGAAGTTCTTCTTTTCGTATGGTTGCCAAAAAACCTAATCTTCCTGTGTTAATTCCAACTATAGGGATTCCTAAATCCCTAACATAGGTTACCGATTTTAATATCGTACCATCACCTCCAATACTAAAAAACAAATCATAAGAAGTATCTAATTCTTCAAAAATGCTGAAGTAAGAATAATCTTTTATAATGCTTTTGTGCTGATGTATTAAATCTAAAAAATTCTTTTCGATAACTACATCTGCTGAGTGCTCATCCAATAATTCTAAAAGTTCCTGAATATATTTCCCTGAATTTTCATGATAAAACTGCCCATAGATTCCCACTTTCATGCTTTAAATACTCTTTTATTAATTACATATTAAGGTATTTATTAAAATACCTCGATCGCTCCTTTAAGTTATTAAGAAAAACATCATCATAATGATCAGAAATAATTTCGTAACCATACCTTCTAAACGTTTGAATTACTGCATTAAAATCCCCGTCGCCTATTTTTAGTGTCGTTTCTATCATGTCGTTTTGAGCATTTGAAACATACACCGATAATACTTTAACATTGTTAGATTCTACAATCTGGCAAATTTCGCTAAATGATTGATCTGAAATCCCTTTAGATACCACTATAATATTCCCGTGTTCACTCAAAAAAGGCATGTCACTAAATTGATCTAATACATCTTGCAACTCCACATAACCCAGATAATTTCTTTCTTCCTGCGAAAGTACTGGCATTATATTGGTTTGATGTTTGCTTATGACTTCTATCAACTCTAATTCGTTGGTTCCCTCTTTTACAAAAAAACTTTCAAATTCGTACTGCAAATCACCTATGGTTTTTTCTGTTTCAAAATCTTTTACATCGTAAGATGCCACACTACCCAGGTAACGATCTCCTTCTACTACTGGCAAATGAGAAAAAGACAATTCGTTAAACAAAAGTTGTGCCTCCTCTATTTTCATAGACGATACTAGTGGTGAAACATCATTTAACAATGCTATTTTCATATTGAATAACTTTATTCTCAGACTGTCAATTGTCCTACAAGTTTGTATTTTTGACTAAAAAACAGCCATGACTAAGCTTAGTGTAAATATAAATAAAATTGCCACGTTAAGGAATGCCCGAGGTGGTAATATGCCTGATTTATTAAAAACAGCTCAAGATATTGAGCGTTTTGGAGGTCAAGGAATCACAATACATCCAAGGCCAGACGAAAGACACATTCAATATCAAGATGCTCGCGAACTTTCAAAAATTGTTACTACGGAATTTAATATCGAAGGAAATCCAATTCCTAAGTTTGTGGACTTAGTGTTAGAAACAAAACCACATCAAGTGACTCTAGTGCCCGATGCTATTACAAATATTACCAGTAATGCTGGCTGGGATACGATTGCAAATCAAGCTTTTTTAACTGAAGTAATTTCCGAATTTAAACGTAATAACATTCGAACTTCTATTTTTGTAGACCCAACTCCAAAAATGATCGAAGGGGCTAAAAAAACAGGTACAGATCGTATTGAATTGTACACCGAAGCTTTTGCTAAAGGACATAAAAAAGGAAACAAAAAAGCTATTGACCCCTACACCGAAGCTGCCCTTTTAGCTACACAATTAAAATTAGGAATCAATGCTGGCCATGATTTATCACTTGATAATATTCAGGTTTTCTTAGAAAAAATACCCAATGTACTTGAAGTTTCTATTGGTCATGCTTTAATTTGCGAGTCTTTATACTTGGGACTTGAAAATGTAGTGCAAATGTATTTACGAAAAATGGCGTTGGTAGTTAGTAGTCGGTAAATAAATATTATTGTAATAAATTCAAAAATTTGAATTGAAAATTATAAAAAAATGAAATTACATTCAACTATTATCGGGTCTGGATTTCCATTAATTATACTTCATGGTTTTTTGGGCATGGGCGATAACTGGAAGACTTTAGGAAAAAAATATAGTGAACTTGGATACGAAGTACATTTGATAGACCAAAGAAATCATGGTAGAAGCCCCCATTCTGAAGACTTTTCTTACCCACACCTAAGCAGTGATTTACTCGAATATTGTAACGACCGTTACCTTGAGCAAATTTCACTAATAGGTCATTCCATGGGAGGAAAAACAGCCATGCAATTTGCTTGTGAGCATCCTTCAAAAATTAACCATTTAATAATTGCTGACATTTCCCCTAAATATTACGCACCACATCATCAAGACATCTTAGACAGTCTTCAAGCCTTAGATTTTTCTGAAATTAAAAGTAGATCAGATGCCGAAAATGAGCTTAAAAAATACATTACTGAACCTGGAATCCGCTTATTCCTACTAAAAAACTTATACCGTAAAGCCCCTTCTGAATTTGCTTTACGAATCAATTTAATAACACTAACCGATAAAGTTATCGAAATCGGAAAACCACTAGCCCAGGAACTTATGTTTGAAGGAAAAGTGTTGTTTTTAAAAGGAGAGCGATCTAATTATATCTTAGCAAACGAACTGAATCTTATCAAACATCATTTCCCAAATTACCTTATACAAACAATCTCCAATGCAGGACATTGGCTTCATGCCGAAAATGCTATAGAATTTTATACCTACAGCAGGGATTTTCTGAAATCTTAAAAAAGCACAATGCCTGTGCAATACATATGAAAGTATTTAAATTCGATTTTTTCGGAAAAAAGAATCCTTTTTTTGTTAATCCATTAAAAAAATAAAACTTAGCTTAAGCTTTTTAGTTAAATTTAACTATCAACAACAACAATCGTTTGAATTTTTAATTAATTACAAAAAATAACAATAATCTACTATGAAAAAACTACTTTTTGTGTTGACTTCATGCCTAACAGTATCTTCCATTTTTGCGGGAGGATATAGGGTTAGCATCCAAGGTCAAAGAGCCCTAGCTATGGGACATACTGGTGTCGCTATAGTAAACAGTGCTGAATTGGCATTTTTTAACCCAGCTGGTTTAGTGTATCTGGAAAACAAACTAAATATATCTGCTGGAGTAACAGGTGTTATTTCTAACGTAAAATATCAAAATCTGGATACACGAGACGCTTTTGCTACTGACAATCCAATATCTACACCCATAAATTTATATGCGACCTACAAAATCACTGATTATTTTAGTGCTGGTATTGCTATTTACAATCCTTATGGAAGTTCCGTAGAGTGGCCTGACAATTGGACAGGAGCTGGTTTAGTTAACAGTATAAAGCTTCAAGCTATTTTTGTTAATCCTGTGATTTCCCTCAAGGTTAATGATGCTTTGAGTGTTGGTGGAGGGCCTATTTTTGTTAGTGGTGGCGTAAACTTTAACAGAAATATAGCGGCTACTCCAGGTGCTGAAAGTATTGACGGCCCTAGTCAAATTGAAGTAGACGCTTCAGGGGTTACTGCATGGGGATGGAAAGCCTCTGTACTATTTCGGCCTACGGATAAATTAAATATTGGAGTAAGTTACCAAAGTAGGATTGATATTGATGCCAAAGATGGTGATGTTGCCTTTACCAATGCTCCTCAAATTCCCACGAAATTTGACGCCTCGCTACCTTTACCCGCAGAAATTACCTTAGGACTCTCTTACAAAGCTACCGATAAATTATTAGTTGCTTTTGATTTTAACAGAGCGTATTGGAATGCTTACGATTCCTTGATACTGGATTTCACAAACCCTGTACTTCCATCCTCAATAAATGCGCGTAATTACGAAGATTCAAATACCTATAGATTTGGAGCACAATACGACATTAATGATAAATTTACGGCTAGAGTTGGTTATTATTATGATGAATCCCCTGTAGCTTCGGGCTTTTTTGCTCCTGAAACACCACGTAACGATTCTAATGGATATACTACAGGTTTTACATATAATGTTAACGATAAATTAGCTATAGACGCTTCCTTCCTTTACTTATACTTTAGCGAAATTAATGAGTCTTACGACTCTAACCCTAACGATAATACCCCTCCCTTTAAGGGAACGTATAAGTCTAATGTATTTGCTCCTGGCTTAGGAATAACCTATAAATTATAATAAAGATGAAAAACAATAAATTTATATATATCGCTTTATGTTCCATAGGTTTTATTGCCTGTGAACCAGAATTTGACCAGCCTTTAGAAGGTACTCCTATCGCAGTGCAGAGTGCCGGAGAAGCTGATTTTTCTAACTATGTCTCTATAGGGAACTCGCTAACTGCAGGTTTTGCAGATGGAGCCTTATACCGTAGCGGACAAGAAAATTCGTTTGCTAATATACTAGCCAATCAAATGAAAACTGCAGGTGGTGGAAACTTCAACACTCCATTTATGACAGATGATATTGGTGGCTTTGCAGGCTTTGAAGATAATTTTGGAACTAGACTGGTACTGCAAATTGGTGCCGATGGAAGTCGCACTCCTGTTAGACTTAGCGAAACTGCAAGTAACGATATTACAGCAACTGTTGAAGGATCTATCAATAATTTTGGAGTACCTGGTGCGAAAAGTTTTCATTTAGCATTCGAGGGTTATGGTAATCCAGCAGGAATAGCTACTGGAATGTCAAACCCTTATTTTGCTCGTTTTGCACAAAATCCAAACTCTAGTGTAATTGGAGACGCTATCGCTAGCGCTCCAACATTTTTCACAATGTGGATTGGAAATAACGATGTATTGAGCTACGCCACCTCTGGTGGGTCAGGCATATTGCAACCAACCCCAACCACTACAGACTTTTCTATGATACCTCCTCCAGGGGGAGATGACATTTCTAATCCGGCCTATTTTGGTGGTGTATACAGCCAACTAATTGCTGGATTAACATCAACGGGAGCTAAAGGGGTTTTGGTTAACGTACCTGACGTAAGTACAATACCATTTTTCACAACAGTACCTTTTAATGCTATCCCATTAGACCAAGCAACTGCTGATGCAGCAAATGCTGGATTTGCACCTTATAATGGCGGATTACAATTAGCCTTTAGAGGTGGTGCTATAAGCGCAAAAGAGGCCGCAAGAAGAACCATCAATTTTACTGCTGGTCAGAATGCTGTAGTTATTTTAGATGAAAATTTAACTGACATAACTGCAATAAATGCTGGTCTATTAAACATAAGACAAGCTACTGATGATGATTTATTGGTTTTACCTGCAAGTGCTTTCTTGGGAACACCTAATGCTGCAAACAATGCATTGATTAATGGAGTAAGTGCTCCATTAGCAGACAAATGGGTATTAACCCCTGAAGAACAAAAATTACTTTCTGATGCAACTAATGCATACAATCAAACTATAAAAGGTTTAACTGATGATAATCCAAATATTGTTTTATTAAATGCAAATAAATTATTAAAACAACTGGCTAATGGCGGTTTAATATCTGAGGGAACTAAAGTTACTTCTACTTTTGGAACTGGAGGTGCTTTTTCATTAGACGGCATACACCTTACACCTCGTGGAAATGCTGTTATTACTAATGAGTTAATTAAAGTAATTAATAAAAGCTTCAACGCTACATTACAACCAGTAGATCCTAATCGTTTTAAAACGATTAGTTTGAAGTAATTTTTTTATTTACAGAAGCCCTTCTATTATATAGAAGGGCTTCTTTTATTTTTTATAGCGGAATGACAAAATATTGCTTAAACTTTAAAAATAGCTTACTTTTGCACCCAATTTTATTCGAATAAACAAAGTAAGGATGAATATTTCTAAAGAGCAGATTGATAATTTGAATGCGGTTGTAACCGTAGAAATTAAGAAGGAAGACTATAGCGATCGTGTAGATAAGATTTTAAAAGACTACCGTAAAACCGCAAATATTCCTGGATTTAGAAAAGGTCACGTTCCTATGGGAATGGTTAAAAAGCAATACGGAGGTGCCGTACTGGCCGATGAAGTAAATAAATTGATACAAGAATCTCTAAACAACTTCCTTACTGAAGAAAAATTAGATATCCTTGGAAATCCATTACCTAAAGATCAAGAGCAGTTTTCTTGGGATACAGAAGATTTTAAATTTCAATTCGAATTGGGATTGGCTCCTGAATTTGAAGTAAGTCTTCAGGGAAAAGATACTTTAACTAATTACAAGGTGATTGCTACTGATAAAATGATTGATGATCAGATACAATCCATTCAAAAACAATACGGAAAACTAAATCCTATTGGAGCTGTTGCTAAAAATAGTTTGGTTGCGGGTATGTTTGTAAATGAAACAGAAGACATTTCAAAAGACACGACTATTGAGTTAAGTAATGTTCAGGAAAAAGCACAAAAATTATTTATAAGCGCTAAGGTTGGCGACGTAATTACTGTAAATACCAAAGAACTTTTTGAAAATAATCAACTTTTAGTAAGCCAAGTTGGAGTTGCACAAGCTAATAAAGACACCGCTGATTTTGATGTTACTTTTACGATCAATGAAATTAACGAACGTATTCTTGCTGATTTAAACCAAGAATTATTTGATAAATTATTTGCTGACGGATCGGTAAAATCAGTAGAGGATTTAAAAGAAAAAATTAAAGAAGATGCTGAAAAGCAATTTGTTCAACAAGCAGATCAGCAGTTATTAAATACAGTAACGGAAAGTATTATTGACAATACGCAATTTGATTTGCCTGCAGGTTTCTTAAAAAAATGGTTACGCACCGCTGGTGAAAAACCATTGACAGAAGAAGAGGCAAACGCAGAATATGAAAAAAGCGAAAAAAACTTACGTTTCCAGTTAATTGAAAGTAAAATTATTAAGGACAATAACCTTCAGGTTCAATTTGAAGAGATTAAAGAGCACACTAAAACATTAATTACAGCTCAAATGGCTCAATATGGTCAAATGAATCCTGAAGAAGCTGAATTAGAGGGGATCGTTCAACGTGTTTTAGGAAACCAAGAAGAAGCAAAGCGTATTTCAGAACAATTAATTAGTCAAAAATTATTGACTTTTTATAAAGAAAACGCAAAATTAAATGAAAAAGAAGTCACTTTTGATGAGTTCATCAAAGAAGCTTACAAGCAATAAGACGGGTAGGCTTTCTTTTAAATATTGATTATCTTTAAGGCGTAGAATTTTCTACGCCTTTTTTAAACTCTAAAAAAAAGCTTATAAATGGATTACGGAAATGAATTTGAAAAATATGCTACTAAACACCACGGCATTAATAGCAATTACTACAATAAAATAATTAGTGCAGTTATTCCTCCTGTAGGAATGACACCAAACATTATAGAAGAGCGACAAATGAACGCTGTTGCTATGGATGTATTTTCTCGCTTAATGATGGACCGCATTATTTTTATGGGAACAGGAATTAATGACCAAGTAGCTAATATTATACAAGCACAGCTACTATTTTTAGAAAGTACGGATGCCAAAAAGGATATTCAGATTTACATTAACTCTCCTGGAGGAAGTGTATATGCTGGATTGGGAATTTATGATACTATGCAGTTTATAAAACCTGATGTTGCTACGATTTGTACTGGTATGGCAGCATCTATGGGGGCTGTTCTATTATGTGCTGGTCAAGCAGGAAAACGCTCGGCACTACCACATAGCCGCGTAATGATCCACCAACCACTAGGAGGTGCGCAAGGACAGGCTAGTGATATTGAAATTACAGCACGCGAAATTATAATTTTAAAAGAAGAGCTTTATCAAATAATTGCAAAACATTCTGGTCAGGATTACGACAAAGTGTACAACGATAGTGATCGTGATTATTGGATGAAGGCTGATAAAGCAAAAGAATATGGAATGGTTGACGAAGTATTAACGCGTAGCTAATCCAAAAAAAAAGATTGAGTTTTTTCAACTCAAAAAAGAATACAAGAAGATGGCGAAAGAAGATTTAGAATGTTCGTTTTGTGGACGAAAAAAACCTGAAACTAGCTTATTAATTGCTGGATTGGATGCACACATTTGTGATCGTTGCATTGAGCAAGCGCATGGTATTGTTGCTGAAGAAGCTAAAGGTGACGTTTCTGACGAATTAGAACAAGAATTAAAACTAAGTAAACCAAAAGCAATTAAAGCATTTTTGGATACTTATGTTATAGGTCAAGATTTTTCAAAAAAAGTAATTTCAGTAGCCGTTTACAACCACTACAAGCGTTTATTACAAAAAAAGGAGGACGATGATATTGAAATTCAAAAAAGTAATATCATCTTAGTAGGGCAAACAGGAACAGGAAAAACATTAATCGCAAAAACAATTGCAAAAATGTTGAATGTTCCTTTAGCTATTGTAGATGCCACTGTTTTAACTGAAGCTGGATATGTAGGAGAAGATGTAGAAACTATATTAACAAAGTTACTACAGGCAGCCGATTACAATTTAGAAAAAGCAGAACGTGGAATTGTTTTTATTGACGAAATTGATAAAATTGCTCGCAAAAGCGACAACCCAAGTATTACCAGAGATGTTTCAGGAGAAGGCGTACAGCAGGCATTACTAAAGTTACTGGAAGGAAGCACTGTAAATGTTCCACCAAAAGGAGGACGCAAACACCCCGATCAAAAGTTTATTGAAGTAAATACTGAAAATATTCTATTTATTGCTGGTGGCGCTTTTGATGGTATTGAACGCAATATCCAAAAACGCTTGAACATGCAAGCTGTTGGTTTTAGCGCTTCCTTAAGCGAAGACACAATCGAAAAGGAAAACTTATTGCAATATATTATTCCTAAAGATTTAAAAGATTTTGGATTGATTCCTGAAATTATTGGTCGTTTACCAGTACTGTCTTACATGAATCCATTAGATTCCAAAACCCTAAGAGCCATTTTAACAGAACCTAAAAACGCTATTATCAAACAATATACAAAGCTGTTTGATATGGACGATATTAAGTTTAAGATTAGTGAAGAAGCTTTGGATTTTATTGTTGAAAAAGCAAATGAATATAAACTTGGAGCTCGTGGATTGCGTTCGCTTTGCGAAGCCATACTTACCGACGCCATGTTTGAATTGCCAGACAGTGATGAAAGTGAGCTAGAAATAACACGCAAATACGCAGAACAAAAGCTGAATAAATCCAACATCAGACCACTTAAAGCTGTTTCTTAATCTAAGAACATATTATACTTATTCTTAACTTGGTAGATTTTAAAAATCTACCAAGTTTTTTTACATCAATTTTAAAAAATAGTGACGTACACTATTATGTGGAATTGCAATAAATGCTACTGCTATATTGGATTAATACCATTTCGCATATAATTTGATTTTTTGTGTTTTTAGCATCTATGGGAAAAGTATTACAGACAAAAATATCAGAATCGATAGAAATATTAAAAAGTCATAAAAGTAAAGTAGATAATTACAAATCGTCGAAACGTCTAGATAGTCTACTTTTATTAAAGAGAAATGATTATTCTCGTTTAGAAGATTTAGCTATTGAATTAGAAATAAGTGTAACTACACTGCGTAGATGGTTAAATCGCTATAAATCTGTAGGCCTTACTACTTTCCTAAAAAAAGAAACACGTAATGGTCCTTACAGTATTATTACACCAGAAATCCATGAAGGATTAAAAAAACGTCTTTCTGATCCTGATAATCCTTTTAATGGCTTTTGGGATGCCCAAAATTGGATCCAAGAAACTTATGGAGTTGAAGTAAACTACAAATCACTATGGAAACATATTACTACTAAATTAGACGGGAGATTAAAAATTCCAAGGAAGTCACATATTAAAAAAGACCCACAAACTAAAGAAGCTTTTTTAAAACTTCCTACTACGCTAGCCCAGGTTAGAGATAGTCTAAATAAAGACAACTATGATTCTATTAATTTGTATTTTCAAGACGAAAGTAGATTTGGCTTAATGACATTAGTAGGTTCTTGTTTGTCGGCCATTGGAGTACGCCCTAAAGTTCATTATCAACATAAATTTGCAAATACCTATTTATGGGGAAGCTATTCTCCTATCAATGGAGATAGTTTTGTTTGGGAAATAAATGGCGTGGACACTACTATTTTTGAGCACTATTTAGAGGAATTCTCTAAACAAAACGCTAGAGAATATAAAATAATAGTTATTGATAACGCTAGATTTCATGCCTGTCAAAATATAGAAATTCCTGATAATATCTATTTACTAAGAATTCCGCCATATACCCCTGAATTAAATCTCTGCGAACAAGTATGGCAATACATAAAACAACACGGCATTTTCATAAAAAAACTATCGTAAGATTTTTTTTATTTTTGAGTTGAAAAACATTTAAAAATAACAGGCTTATGACAGCTAAAAAAAGCAAATTAGAAAGTATTATAAACATTTACAAAAAGAAGTAACTGATTTTCGTGATCCAAGAGGCAAAAAACATGATCTTCATTTTGTATTAGTCGGAGTATTATTGTCTGTTATGTCAGGAAAAGTAATGATTACAGAAATTCACAGATATTTAAAACGACATCATTTAGTTTTATGCAATCTCATAGATATTGAATCAAAAAAGACAATTTCAGACAGCCAGTTACGCCGTATTCTATCAGCAATAGATGTTATGAAATTTCA
>Ga0209595_100213_pt1 | contig 19764 bp, 7 predicted proteins | sample Porto_4metaG_FD_187427 | JGI IMG/M metagenome (GOLD analysis project Ga0209595, IMG submission 187427) | Marine algal microbial communities from Porto, Portugal - Porto_4 metaG (SPAdes) (version 2) | ecosystem: Host-associated > Algae > Red algae > Unclassified | place: Portugal: Porto | collected...
TAAATTTCGTTGAGGGAATCGCAGTAGGTTTTTCCGAATTTTTCAAGGTCGGTTTTTTTAGGGGGTTTGTGCAGGGGGTAGCCGTCGTCTTTTTCTCCTATGGCTTTACCGAGATGTATGTAGTATTTTAGGATATCTTCTTGTATGATTTTTTCGGTTTTGGATAGTTCTACATATTTTTCATCAGCCGGAAAAGGAAGAGCGTCAATGTCCCTTTTATTTATTTCGGTTTCGGTCAAAACCATACAACTGCCACTATAAACTAATGTTATTAATTTATAAATATCTTTGTGCTTACTTTTTATAAAGTTATAAATGCGTTTTAACTCAGAAATATCTTTAGTTGGAGCATGAATCCCCACAAAATCTCTATTAAAGTACAAATATTCCTTTAGAGTATATTTGTCAATAAGAGCAATTGGAATATTGTTTTTACCAAGTACTTGGTCTATGACAACAAAAGGAGGTTTATACATGATGCTCTTTGGAAAAGACTCTAATTGATTTGTTTTTTCTCCTTCTTCTGAAATTACATAGTCTCCACTTTCGCTAACACTAATTATTTTATGTCCTTTATCAATAAAATCAGCATATTTTTTCTTGGTCTTACCTCCAATTTTATATCCTGAACGATATAACCATTCAGAGTTTTCTTCTTCTTTTTCCTTGAGGAAATCTTTTAAAGTCTTCAATAAATTCAGGCGATAAATCAAATGAAATAATTGCCCGCCACCCAACAAATTAGTTTTCCATACAAATTGCTTATCTTCATCTACTGCCCATCGCCAAGGTACTTTATGATAGTCGTAATAATCTATTTCAAAACGGATTTGCTTTTCACTGAAATACTCACGCTTGACGACAATGTGTTGAATGGATTGTTGTTTTGAAGGTTGATTATCAATACTTAACGCTACAATAGGCACTTCTGCAGCACCGCGGAATATCATACGTCGCAGATGTGTGAAATCAAATATTTTTTCGACTGTATGATTGGTAAAAATTTTGTTTCGATACGCCTGTGAAGTATTTGATTTATTGTAAAGGATGACATTTGAAGGGATTATCATGCAGACTTTTTTGCCAAAGTATAATGCACCTTCGAGAAATTTTATAGCCGGAGCATTATTAGGAATTTGGCTTGATTTCACATCAAACAAAGCTAAATCATCCTCCGAAATCATATTTTTCTTGGTCACACCATTCGGCGGATTAAATGGTGGATTACCAATTACCAAGTCGAATTTAGATTTTTCGACCTGATTTATTTGAGCCCATTTAAAAAAGTCATTTTCGCGTATATTTTTTTCTTTTAAATTTTTCAGTTTCAAATTATCCCAAATTTCCTTTGGACTTAATTTATCTAATAGCGCGATAGTCAGTCCGAAAACACTAACTAACACAGCCGTTGACGCTGTATCAACTCCAAATATGTTTTCTTCTAAAATTTGTTGAGCAATTTTTCTATTGGGATATTTAATTTCTTCCGTTTTGCTTTTTGTTTTCTTGTAATGATTTATTGTCCACCATTGTAGCATTCGTTTGTAGGCAGCTACTAAGAAAACACCCGAACCACAGGCAGGGTCAAGTACTCGGAATGTATTATTTTTAAATAATTCGGACTTATCAAGAGGCATCACTTCATCTATCAACAAATTAACCAAATGTATGGGCGTGTAAACAACGCCTTTCTCTGTTTTCCCTTTCTCCCTTAATGCTTCTACTTGAATAAAATATTCATAAATAGTACTGATAACTTCGGCAGGTAGATGTCTGAAATCATACTGCTCCCAAATAAACATCTGTCCAGTATGCACATCAACATCCCCTCTGAGAAAAGCACTGATTAATTTTAAATTTGACTGATTAATTTTTTCTTTTTCTTCGGGAGTAAAAGCGTCAAAAATTTTCCCATTAAATTCATTCGCGAGTTTATCAAGTACCCTAACGGTTAGCCCTTGAACTAGAGCATCAGAAAAAGAGTTTATGTTATAGTTCTTGTAAAGGTTTTTAAGCGTATGCCTTCCTTTGTCATCTTTAATTTCTTCTAAAAACTTCACTAATATAGAAATAACCAATAGTCTATCTATTGTTGAAGCCCCTAAATCTAAATTTGATAATTTATTTCTTACTGATTTTGTATAATTTAATAAAAGGTTATACGGACTGCGTTTATCATTTACATTTCCATCAAATTCTGATTGTTCCCAAAAAGTACCGCTGCCAAATAGATGCGCCGAAAAGTTTTGATTATTAAATTTTCCAATGACACCTTCAGCTAATTTTAGCACCTTGTCATCAAGTGTGACATCGCTGCCTCTATCAGTTTCAATCCTCTTAGCCGGCTGCCGAGCATTAAGAATGTCAATTCGCGTATCCGTCAAAATGATATACACCTCCGCTTGCCCAGCACTCCAAAGCGAAGCGTGAAGTTTTTTATGTTCTTCACTATCAAAAAAGCCTTCTTTTTTATTGAAGATATAAACGGCAGGTTGGGAATAAGCGACTGAATCTGAATCGTCTGGAGTTGGGGTGTTTTTCTTGTAAAAGCGTCTGAAATACACGGCAGCGTCAGGGTCGAGTTTGAGCGCATCGCTCATATACAGACGCTCATAATTATTCGTTGCATCTTCAATACTATAACAAAGTCCATCACCTTCGGTGAAGCCTAATCTTTCCAGAACAGGTGGCGGATTTTTCATAGTAATTTGGCTTAGAATTTCATCAGTTTTTAGGATTTTACGGACTTTGAATCAAAAGTCGCACTTTTATTTTATATACGCAAATAAATGATAAAAATATTGCTTTTTTTAAACAAAAAAAACAGAAAACCCTCAATATGACAGATTTTCTGTCCTTTTTATTGAATCACAAAAATTGTAATTACTCTAACTCTCCACCTTCACCCCCACAACAACCCCATCCAAAAGCTCCACCTCTTCCCCGTCAACCGAGTCAGCAAGTTCCAGTGAATTAGCCAACACTTCCTCCTGAATATACGCGCCAAACTGCGCCACAGCCGGAAGAATCGCCTCATGCTTTTGCAGCGTTACATTGATGCGGTCGGTGATATTGAAGTCATTATTTTTACGAATATTCTGAATACGATTCACCAACTCGCGGGCGATACCTTCCGCCTTTAGGTCGTCGGTGAGGGTCACGTCGAGTGCGACGGTGAGTGCGCCATCATTTGCCACGAGCCAGCCTTCGATGTCGTCCGAAGTGATGATAAAATCTTCGAGCGTGAGGGCTACGGTTGCGCCATCTACGGCGAGGTCGTAAGTGCCTGATTTTTCGATATTGGCGATGTCGTCTTGCGTAAATTGATTGATAGCGGCGGCGGCGGATTTCATATTTTTGCCGAGTTTCCGACCGAGCGTTTTGAAATTCGGCTTGATTTTTTTCGTGATAATGCCTGATGTATCGGTGATATATTCGATTTCTTTTACATTGACTTCCGATAGAATCAAATCCTTCACGCCTTCCACTTGTACACGGAAATTATCGTCCAACACAGGCAATAAAATCTTCGTCAACGGCTGACGCACACGGATTTTTTCGCGTTTGCGAAGCGATAATACGAGGGAAGAAATACGTTGAGCGTAACTCATGCGTTGCTCCAAATCCTTGTCGATAATCGCGGCATTTACAGTCGGAAAATCGGTGAGGTGGACGGAGGTAAACACCTCGTTCTGTGTCGTATCATTCAAATTTTTATACAAAAACTCTGCAAAAAATGGCGCGACGGGTGCCATCAATTTCGACACTGTAATCAGACAGTCGTAGAGCGTCTGATAGGCAGCGATTTTATCGGTATTTTTTTCGCCTTTCCAGAAACGGCGGCGACACAAACGCACGTACCAATTGCTCAAATGTTCATCTACAAACGCCATCACCTTACGTGTGGCACGCGAGGGTTCGTAGTCGGCATAGTCGGCATCGACTTCTTGAATGAGCGTATTGAGTTGCGACATCACCCAACGGTCAATCTCCGGTCGGTCGGCTACGGGAACTTGCGGTGCATCATTATAAAATGAATCGACATTGGCGTACAGCGTGTAAAACGAATAAGTATTATACAGCGTTCCGAAAAATTTACGGCGCACCTCGTCCACACCTGCCATGTCAAATTTCAGGTTGTCCCAGGGCGCGGCATTCGACATCATATACCAACGAATCGGGTCTGCGCCATTCTCCGCAATCGCTCCAAAGGGTTCGATGACATTGCCCAATCGCTTCGACATTTTCACGCCGTCTTTGGCGAGTAGCAAGCCCGTGGAGACGACATTTTTGTACGCCACACTATCAAAACACATCACCGCAATCGCGTGTAAAGTAAAGAACCAACCGCGTGTTTGGTCAACGCCTTCGGAGATAAAATCTGCCGGATAATTTGCCTTAAATTTCTCTTCATTTTCAAACGGATAATGCCATTGTGCATAAGGCATTGAACCGGAATCAAACCAGACATCTATCAAGTCCAACTCGCGTTTCATCGGTTCGCCTTTTGAAGATGTTAGCACAACATCATCTATATAAGGTCGGTGTAAATCAAAGTCTTCGGCGAGTTGTTCGGTGGCATGTCCGGCTGCGATAGACTTCTCGACTTCGGCGCGAAGGTCGGCGATAGAGCCGATACATTTTTCTTCCGAACCATCCGCCGTGCGCCAAATCGGCAAAGGAATCCCCCAAAAACGCGAGCGCGATAAGTTCCAATCTTGGAGATTTTCGAGCCAGTTGCCAAAGCGTTTTTCGCCTGTTGAAGCGGGCTTCCAATTTATCGTTTTATTGAGTTCGACCATGCGGTCTTTTGCCTTCGTTGTCTGTACAAACCAACTATCCAAAGGGTAGTACAAAATCGGCTTATCCGTCCGCCAACAATGCGGGTAATTGTGTGCGTATTTTTGTACATTAAACGCTTTATTTTCTGTTTTTAATTTGATAGAAATGTCAATATCTACGCTGCGGTAAGTGTCTTTGGGTTCGTTCTTATAATTTTTGACATAACGCCCCGAAAATTCACCGACATTATCCTTGAATTTGCCTTGTTTATCCACCAAAGTCAACGAACCAATACCGTTTTGTTTTCCAACAAACATATCGTCCGCACCAAAGCTGGGCGCAGTGTGTACAATGCCCGTACCGTCGCTTGTGGTCACAAAATTGCCATGCAAAACGCGGAAGGCATCGCCGTCTTCGGGTTGGGCGTAGGGCAGGAGTTGTTCGTAGTGGATGTCGAGCAATTTTTCGCCTTTAAATTCGCCAGCCATGCGGTAAGGAATTTTTTTATCGCCTTGTTTGTAGGCTTCAAAATCCAATTCGTCCGCGCCTTCTTTAAACCATTTTTTGATCAAATCTTTTGCCAAAATAACGCTCACGGGCGCACCTGTGTACGGATTATACGTGCGAATTTTGACATAATCAATTTTCTTTCCTACGGTCAATGCGGTATTCGAGGGCAGCGTCCACGGGGTGGTCGTCCAAGCGATAAAACACACATCTTCGTCGTCCGCATCAAATAAAAACGCCGATTTTTCGCTGCGGACTACGCGAAATTGCGCGACAGCACTCGTATCCGTCACATCGCGGTAACAGCCCGGTTGATTGAGTTCGTGCGAACTCAAACCCGTCCCTGCCGCCGGAGAGTAAGGCTGAATCGTATAACCTTTATATAGGTAGTCCTTGTCGTAGAGTTTTTTCAATAGACTCCAAACGGACTCGATATAGTCATTTTCAAAAGTAATATACGGATTATCCAGATCGACCCAATAGCCCATTTTGCGCGTGATGTCGTCCCACATATCTTTGTAGCGCATGACGGTTTCGCGGCATTTGGCATTGTATTCATCTACCGAAATCTTCGTGCCGATGTCCTCTTTTGTGATGCCGAGTTCTTTCTCCACATTCAATTCAATGGGCAATCCGTGCGTATCCCAACCGCCTTTTCGCTCGACCAATTTTCCCTTCATGGTATGGTAACGACAAAATAAATCCTTGACCGTCCGCGCCATGACGTGGTGGATGCCGGGCTTGCCATTCGCCGAAGGTGGTCCTTCGTAGAAGACGTAGGTTTCCTTGTCTTTGCGATTGTCCATGCTTTGGTCAAAGACTTTGTTTTCTTCCCAGAACGCTAATATTTCTTTGTCTATTTCGGGGAGATTGAGTCCCTTGTATTCGGTATATTTTTTCATTAAAATCGTGTTGTCGTGTAGTGGTATTGTCGTTGTTTTTTATTACAAATATTCCTTCAAAATATTTTCTTTCTTTTGTGGAATTTCATTTATATTTAACTGTAAATCAGCAATTTGTTGTTCGATAGCTTCTATTTGATTGACGATTTTTTGTTGGTCGGTAATATTGGGTAAAAAGACTTCGTAAGATTCGACAAATGGCTTGGGCACTCTTCGGTGTCCCGAAGTTCCGGTCATATTTTTTTCCGCTTTAATTCTGAAATCTTTAGATTGTGAGATGTAGAAAAGCAATTTGGGATGTATGTGTTTTTTATTTGCTCGTAAAACAAAAAATTCTGTACTGCCAAAGCCAATATTATTTTTTAGTCCTTTCACTAATGCACCTTTACCGTTTTCGGTGCAAGGGGTGATTTTGGCAAAGAGTACATCATCATTTTGAAAAAATGTATAACCCGTTTTTACGTTCTTTAATGTTCGTGATTGAATTGTTGTAATTTCACCTTCATTGCTGATGTCTGCCATTGCCAAAAAAGAAACTTCGGTGTTTGGTGCGAGGTTCTGAATGCTTGCTTTTTTATTTGGATTTATAGTTTCCAGATAGTATTTCAATTCTTTTTTTTCAGAATTTTGAATATCGATAAAATTAAGTATATGTTTTTTTAACGCTTGAATTTTGTTTGTTGCTTCTTGTTCTTCTTGCTCTAAAAGCCCTATTTTTTCTACTATTTTTTCTTGAACATCGACAGGCGGCAGAGGAATTTTGATTCTTTTATATCCGGTGAGGTCAATATTGAGTAATCGTACTCCATTTTGCAATGATTCCGTTCCTCCGTCATTATAAAATTTATTCAAGATGAGCCATAAATAAACGGGATGTAAAACCGATGAATCGTTGACGCTGATTCTCGAACAAAAATTTGAATACGAATAGACCTCTTTATCTTTTTTATCGAATAAAACAACCCTTCCGATTGCCTGCGTATCGCTTCCGCCCGATCTTTCTAAAATAATATCTCCGAATTGTAATTTTCTAGTTTCAAGTTGTTTAGTCTCCACCTCTATTTCGGCTACATCATCGTAAGATAGTTTTCCGTTATTGAGTTTGAAGTTCGTATTTCTTAATACTTTAATACTTGTTAAATCTCCTTTTTTCCCTGTCCACAACCCACTTTGAAATGAGACGAGATTATCTAATATTGCTTCTTCCCACTTGGTTTTAAACGTCACTTTTTTTTTAGCGGTTAGCGAAATATTTTTATTAAAATCGGTGCGGTCAAAGGTCATCATGTCCACAAGGTTTTGGTATTGAATGTTCTCGCGGAAGTGTTCTGGAATATCAAGGTCAAGATTGCCCCTGAAAGCATTATAAATGAAGTAACTTGCCTTGTCAGAATTTTCAAATTTATTGGCATCATACAGTTGAGTACATTCATCTATGGATTTACCTCGTTGGATGGGATGAATGCCTACTGTGCGTCGTCCTTGACTAAATTCATAGCCCAAAAATTGTTTTTCCTCGTTTTTTCTTCCCGTTTTTAGTAATACTACTTTTTGTGGATGAGCAAGGATGAAATATATTAATTTTTCCTGTTCCAAGTTTAAGATATTCAGCCACTTATCTTGTCCTTTTTTGACTTTTATTTTCTTTTCGTAAGCCTGATAAATCTCATGTTGACAGATATTGTCGTTGGGTGTTTTTTGGAGTAAAGTCTTGTAATCGTCAGGCGTGATCTCCTCCCATACATGCGCGAGATATTTGTGCAAAGGTTGTTCTATACCGTTGATGGTGACATCCTGCATATTCGTAAACAGGCGTTTGACAGCTTTAGTAACATTAACGGAATCTGCGTTATTTCTCCGACGTAAAAATAGCGTGACCGTATTGGCATTGGTTGCCATGAAAGTCTTAGAACCCAACTCTGTGATAGCCACGATGTCAAAATACTTTAAGATGATTTCGCGGGTTTGAATATAGATACCATCACGGCTCAAAATAGTATTAGGCAGAATGACACCCGCTACACCACCGTCTCGCAGTAGTTGTTTGGTACGTTCGACAAAAAGACACTCAATTTCGCTACTTTGGTCGGTCAATCGGGTGTACAAACCAAAGGCTTTGTGCGCTGTATTTCCATCCATTTGCCCTTTAAACGCTTCAACGGAATAGGGCGGATTAGAGATAATAATGTCAAATTGCTTATTATCCTGCGGATAGGTTTTATCAGTTTTTCGTAACAGTTCTTTATAGCCTTTCTCGGTACTAAAATTGCCTAATCCATCGCCATGAATGATGGTCGCAAGTCCGTCTCCGTGTAGGTAGCAACTGACTTTGGCTGTCTTGACTAAGCGATAGTCTTTTTCGATACCGTAAACGTAATCTCCTGCCCAGTCAAATTGTACATTCTTGAACCCTGTGAGCTGTTTTTGGGTGGCCGGCGGGTAGTTTTGTGGATTTATTTCATCCAAATATTTTTGGATAATCTCCATAGATTCGGTCAGAAAATGCCCGCTTCCTGCCGCATAATCAATAATCTTGGGTAGGAGGTCTCCTTTGTTACCTGCTTTGATTTTTTGTTGCATAATTTCCAAAATAGGTAGGCTACGCAGTATAAATCTTGTTATTGGAACCGGAGTAAAAAACTGCCCGGATTCCTGTTTTAAGCTCGTGGTCAGGAGCGATTCAAAAAAATTACTAAGGAACTGCTGACGATAATTATAACGAATTTTATAGTTTTGCAATAACTCTACTACCTCCTTGACGACTTTGCCATTTTCTATAAACGAATCATCATCATAGACTTCTTTTATGGCAAATTCATTGTTTTTCTTCAAGCGAATTTCGGTCAAAATACGTTTAAATTCGCGCTGATATTGTTCGTCAACTTGCTGAAATCGCTTATCCAACTCATCATCACTAACATCGGTAACGTTTTTTTCCAATAATTCGCGCATTCCCTTACCATACAAATCCGTCAGACGTTTTTGAAAAGAAATGTGGTCGTCTATACCTTCAAGCCATTGAAATTCGAGTTCTTCGTTATCGCTTTTAGAATATTCATCAACGATTTTACATAAAAATAAAGTAAATATCTTATTGAAGGCATTGGGTTTATCCGATACGACATTGTGTCGAAGAATTTCGAGAAAACGATTGAAAATATGGCTGCTGTCTTCTTGTTTTAATATCTGTAAATCTTGTTTGGTGAGGGCTTTACTTTTGAATTGATAAGGAGCGACCCATGTATCAAAAATACCATTGGTCTTGGGGCTTTTATTCCAACGTTCAAATAGGTCTTTTACATTGGCGGTCTGTCTATAATCTTCCTCTACTTTGATGATGTCATTGCGGTATTCGATATTATTTTCATTAAGCTGAGAAGCGTACAACATCAGTACATCCGCTGCTTTGTCTTGTTGAAAATAGGTAAATAACTGTCCGCCGTTTTTATGGATATTTTTCAATTCTTTTTCGTATTCCTTGCCCCACGTTTTACATTCAAGCATCAAATACGCTGTACCATCATCGCGTGTCACCAAAACATCCAAACGCCCGCTTGTTCCATGTCCTGTTTTCCATGTTTTTTCTAAAGTAATGTTTTCTGGTTTATAGCCTTTTTCGAGCAATCTATCTACACATTCCAGCACGACCCAGTTTTCAGCTTGTGAAAAATTGAGTGTCGTTTTGCTTTCTGCTTTTATTTTATTGCCAAAGTTGAATTGTTTTTTTTCAAGATTTACCTCCACGGCATAGTCACCATATTTCTTTTGAAATATGCCGATAACATTCTCTTTAGGCGCGAAACCTAATGCTTGTATCAGTTTTTTTTCTTGCATGGTGACAGTGTTCTGGATTTGTTTTTATTTGAAACACAAAGATACAAAAATGTACCGATAACGGTGCAGATTTTATATTTTCATTGACGGTCAAAACCGTCGGTACGGAAATGCAAAACGCGCTAACAGATTCAATCTGTTAGCGCGTTTTTATTTATTGTAAATACATTAGCGGTTCACAGATGCTTGTAATCGTGAATTATAATAATGCTAATGATAATATTTAATGCTTGTGTATTCATACGATGCAAATGTACGATTTTTTTGAGTGAGAAGCAAACGGTAATGGCTTTGCTAAATGATGGATGATAAACTTAAATGAAATAATTAATTTAGTTTTTTTTATTAAAATAAATAAAAAATATTTTTGTTTAGAATTTATTTTCAATTAAATACAAATTAAATAACATTATTTATGGTAAAATCTATGCTTTTTGAGGTACATTTTACCACCAATCATTTCCTATTGGGGGTAAAATCCGTCGCGCTACACCTCATTTCACCCGCAATTCCTTCTTCAAAATTTTCCCCGTAGCACTCATCGGCAGCGCATTCAGAAACTCAATTTTGCGCGGATATTTGTAGGCGGCAATGCGTTCTTTAGTCCATGCCATGAGGTCGGCCTCGGAGAGGGAAGCTCCTTCATTGAGAACGACACAGGCTTGTATTTCTTCGCCAAATTGGTCGTCGGGAATGCCTATCACCGCTACGAGCGAAACGGCTTCGTGCTTGATGATTACTTCCTCTACTTCACGCGGATAGACATTCAGACCACCGCGAATAATCATATCTTTGGTACGGTCAACAATGAAGTAAAAACCGTCTTCATCTTTGATAGCGACATCGCCGGAGTGCAGCCAACCGTTTTTGATGGTTTTGGCGTTGGCTTCGGGTTTGTTGTAGTAGCCTTTCGTGACGTTGTGACCGCGATAAGTGAGTTCGCCTTTTTCGCCGATAGGCATTTCATTACCGTCTTCATCTACGATTTTTACTTCGACGCCCCATACGGCTGTGCCTACGCTACCCGGCTTGCGCCCGACATCCAAATGATTGAATGTAACGACAGGCGAACCTTCCGACATCCCATAACCTTCGAGTATTTTTGCATTGAATTTTTTCTCAAAATTCTCCAACACATTAACAGGTAAAGATGCACCGCCGGATGCACACATTTTGAGGTTGCCGGAAATGACATCAAGGTCAAAATTGCTGGTGTCAACATTGAGCAAACCCCAATACATGGTCGGTACACCTGCGAAAATGGAGACTTTGTGTTTTTGCATCAAGCTCAATACTGCCTCACCGTCGAATCGTGGTAAGAGTACGTTTTTAGTGCCTTTATAAATGCCTGCATTCATCAAAACTGTCATCGCAAATATATGAAATAAAGGCAATACGATGAGTTGTACATCATCTTCTGTACAGTTAGTGATTCCGGTACAAAGAATGGCATTGAGCAAGAGATTGGAGTGGGTGAGTTCTGCGCCTTTCGGTCGTCCGGTAGTGCCGGAGGTGTAAATGATGACCGCCGTATCTTCTGCGCCTGTTTGAGTAGTTTCGATGGTGACGGCTTGACCGCTCATGAGCATACCGAGCGTTTTTGTGTCGGCTATCGGTGAGGGGTCGGTAGGTTTGGCGGTTATCATGTAGAAGTGTTCGCAAGCATCGACTCGCTCAAATCCTGCGTGACCTTCTGCGCCCATTGGCAAGGCATCCGTCCCTTCAAAACAGAAATAGGCTTTGGCATCGGAGTCTGTGAGGTGGTACTCGACTTCATCGCGTTTGAGTAGCACACTCAATGGCACGACCACCGCCCCAGCTTTCAAAATCCCGAAATATATCATCGGAAAGTAAGGCAGATTGAGGCAACTCAAACCGATTTTATCGCCTTGCCGGATGCCTGCGGCACGCAATCCATTGGCAATTTGATTGGCTGCGCCATTGATTTGTGCGTAATTGAGGTGGGTGTCCATGAATACGAAAGCGTCTTTGGTGGGGTATCTTCTTGCGCTGTCTTCGAGTATGACGGATAGGTTTAGCATAGTTCGTTCAATGAATGAGTGAATGAATTTTAAATGAATGAATGAATGAATGAATTTTGAATGAATGAATGAATGAATGAATGAATTTTGAATTTTGAATAAAACGAAATCCCGCACTTAATTTGGGGAGTGAATGATTTTTAGTATGTTAGTAACGAGCAAATAATAAGTTTACGATTTCGACGAGGTTATTTTATCCTTAGTTTTCTTCCTGAAAGCGGGAGTTTATCTGGATAAATGACTGTTTTTAAGGAGGAAAATAAGGGTTAAAGAATCCGTCCAAATTGTGAAGTTATTATTTATTCGTTACTTAATGGCTCACTTATTTATTTTTGCTAAATTACGTTATTCCAAATATAATTTTTAATTTTTCACGAAATAAAAACATAAGAATGGTGTCTCTTGCGAGAAATTAGGTGAAATGTGAAGTAAGGGAAGACGAAAAAAATAAATGGTTTTTTCACAAATTCCGTGATTGTTCGTTTTTCTGCCTCGCGATTGTTCGTCCCTTGCGTAAGGGATAGTAGGTGTTGTTTGAACGTAACGTAGCGATAGCGGAGTGGAGAGAGTGCCGGATAGCCCGACCCTCGACTGATAAGGAGAGGGATACGCCCAAATTAATATTCACTTCACTGGATTTGTTAAAGAACCTTTTTTTATATGTTTGGCTAAATTTTTAATTTTGGAGAAATGCTTCGCCTACCCCAAGCGCCCTCACACGTAGCCTGATTGTGGGAGGACTCCCCTTTAGGGGCTGTGGGTGTACGTTGAAAATTTGTCCTGCATCCAACTTTAGGGAAGACGAAAAAAATAATCTACCCGTCTGAATTGTTCTTTTTTTTATATGTTTCACTAAGTGAAAGAAAAAAAATAACTTCTTCATTTGGGGTAGATTATTTTCTTTCTCTTCCCTTATTCAAAAATATTGAGTAAATTAGTGTTATGAAAAATATCAAGAATCAGTTAGTTGTGCTTTTTTTCATTGCTTTTACTTTTCCTCACCTCGGTTCTTCGCAGGATAGTTTGAACTTTGAATTGAGTTATGAAGTCAATAGGGTTTATCCCTCGCTTTCGATTACAAAAGAGAAATTGAATGAGGCACGTACCTTAGTTGACTTGAATAAATATTATAAACCTTCATGGGTAAAAGAATATATTTCGGTGGAGATTTTGCTGACTTATAAAGGTAAGATAAAGAAATTTGTGAGTAAAAATGATACCATCAGTCAAGTACAAAAAGACTTCATGGGCAAGGCTGACGTAGGCACAGACATTTCGATTAGTGTTGAGTATATGCCCAAAAATACATTGAAATATAATGAGGCAAAGGAAAGCAATTTTACATTTACGGTAGAGCCTGAAAATCAAGCAAAATATATCGCTGGAATACGAGAGTTGAGACAATACTTTAAGGAGAATGTCATGGATAAAATTTCGCCAGACAGTTTTCAGCAATACAACTTAACTGCCGTAAAATTTGCCATTGACGAGGCAGGGCAAATAGTGGATGCTCATGTTTTTGAAAGTTCTAAAGATGAAAAATTAGACAAATTATTATTGGAAGCGGTTTGCAATATGTCAGGTTGGAAATCGGCGGAATATGCCAGCGGTCTTAAGGTAAAACAGGAGTTTGTATTGACCGTAGGCGACCATACAAGCTGCGTGATAAATCTGCTAAATATCCGCGAAGACTTGACCGTCAGAGGGGAAGGTAAGTGAAAAGGAAAAATGCTTGATTTAAAAACTTGGTAGTGTTCGACTAAAGTAAGGGAACACCACCGATTTGTCAAAGAATCATTATTTTTAATCGCACAGCTTGACTGGAGTCGCCTTTACGAAACGAAAATGCACTAACAGTTTGAGACTGTTAGTGCATTTTTTTATTGGAATTTGAGATTTATTACGGCGTCACAATGAGTTTAGTTCGTTTGATATATTCGCCATTTGTCATCGTGACGAGGTGCATACCTGCCGCGAGTTGAGGCATGGCGAATTGAATGATTTCTCCTTTGAGTCCTGAAAAATTGCGGCTCAACATCAATTGTCCTGCTTCATTGAATATTTGTATCTGCAAATCGCCGTCCGTGATAGCGACGAGTGATAGGTTTTCATTTTGCTGACGAATCGGATTGGGAAATACTTGTACGCCCACAGCGTTGCCGCCAAATGAAGCCGAGACGATGGGCGAATATTCGTATTTGCCACTCGTTTCGATGGCTTTGATGCGGTAATAATATATGATGTCTTTATTTACATTGGTGTCGATATATTTATAATCCGTAGAGATGGAGCTGTTTCCTTGTCCTTCTACCCAGTCAATACGTTCAAAATTGGTGGCATCGGTGCTGCGTTCGAGGTCGAAGCCCATATTATCGGTTTCCGAAGCGGTTGCCCAATAGACGTTGATATTTTTTCCGGCGACTTCTGCCCAGATACGTTTCAATTCGATTGCTAGAGACTGCGATACCCCTACGATGTCAAAATAGGATAAGCTGCTCAGATTATCAGCTTCCAATGTCATAGCTTCGGGGCAACTTTGTGTCAAAGTTCCGCCTTCTGCGATGATATTGTCTGCTACTCCGTGTTCGTTCATCAAATCCGTACCCGGCAGCAAGGTCACATCATAGGTGTAACCTGTTGTTTGCGAGGGTGTTGTTACCCAACGACCTGTTGACCTGCTTGATTCATAATTTATACCATTGCAATTTGTCGTTAAATCTACCGCATCGTTTTGTCGGTTTTGAAAATAAGTCAAGACATTAAAATCCTGTGGTGTAGTGTGGAAGCTCAATTCAAAAGGTTCAGGTCGGTTTATTCCCAAACCGATATTAAAATTGTATGTATTTCCTGCGGAAATTTCTCTACGCAATTTCCCTTCAATATGGGTCACAGAAGGGTTGCCGAGTATTTGTAGGGCATTGGGGTCGGGGTTGTTGATGTATAATTCGTTGGCATAGAGTGAGCCGTCTTCATCGTGACCAAATTCATCTGTGCGAACGACAACATTTGTTAATTGTAAACTATTTGTCACTTCAAGGTTACCTGATTTTAATTTGAATAGAGAACCTAAAATCGGACTACTTACTTTCAGGTTGCCGATAGCATTTGCCCCCGTAAAATCTCCATTAACGGATTGCCCCTGCGTAGTCGGAGTGTGTTGGTCATCAAATACTAATGTGCCCATTCCCAAATCAGTGTACAGCGCATCATTTGTTTTGTATAAATCGCCTTCGAGCAATACCATGCCGTCATTATTCAATTTGCCAGAGGCACTATTGATATGCAAATCGCCCCAAACATAGATGCTCGCTCCTTGTTCGATGTAGAGTTCGCCACCAATAAATAACTCATTATTTTGTTGGGCGCGACCTTGTGCAAGCAAACAGCAAACAATCACTGTTGCCAGTACGAGTCGCAATATATTGTTTGAGTATTTTGAAATTATTTTGTTGTTGTATTGTTGATTTTTTTCCATATCTAAATTAGTTTGTTGAGTTTATAGGATATATTGAGTTTACAAAGTTTGTAGGATTTTTTAAGTTATATAAACTTCGTAAATCCTATAAACTTCGTAAACTCAATAAACTAATCACGAATTATTCCCAAGCCATCCATGAAATCGCGAGATTTTGTGTCCATGAATGATCGATAGCACCATTATCTGCTCTATAGATGTTGATAGTCACACCGTTGGAGTTGGCATTGCGTACCGAAGCTACAAATACAGCATCGGATTCTAAACCAGTATCTGTACCTTTTACGGTCACAAGTACATTCGGAGTAGTCGCGTAAAATGTTGGGAAAACAATATCAAGTGTAACGACATTGCCTGTTGGGTTGCCGCCTGTGTACGTTTCAGTACCCGTACTCATTTGTGTGAATGTCGTGACTGCTCCCGTATACGGACTGACGAGTTCGAGTCCTGTGGTTCGAGTTACACCTCGTACATCAAGCATTTGTGTGGGCGTATCTGTCCCAATACCTACCAAATTGCTATCTGTATCTACAAAAAATAAGTGGTCGATACCATCACCAACAACACGCAAATCACCTTTTATATCCAATAAATACATTGGAGTGGCTTGCCCAACACCTATATTATTATTTTCACTATTTATGTATAATAAGTGGTCGATGCCATCACCAACAACTCTCAAGTCGCCGCCTATATCAAGTAAATGTTCTGGATTGTTTTTTCCAATACCAACTCTATTACTTCCACTATTGGCATACAGTAAATGGTCAATACCATCACCCACAACGCGCAGGTCACCGCCTATATCAAGTAAATGTTCTGGATTGTTTTTTCCAATACCAACTCTATTACTTCCACTATTGGCATACAGTAAATGGTCGATACCATCACCCACAACGCGCAGGTCACCGCCTATATCAAGTAAATGTTCTGGATTATTTTTTCCAATACCAACCTTATCGCTTCCACTATCGACATATAGTAAATGGTCAATACCATCACCCACAACGCGCAAGTCGCCGCTTATGTCAAGTAAATGTTCTGGATTATTTTTTCCAATACCAACTCTATTACTTTCACTATTGACATACAGTAAATGGTCGATACCATCACCCACAACGCGCAGGTCACCGCCTATATCAACCAAATAATTTGGTGTAGCTTTTCCTATTCCTATGCGGTTGGTAGCCGGGTCAGTGATCATGAGGTGGTCGATACCGTCACCAACAACTCGCAATTTGGTGCTTTCGCCATTCTCATTAATGATAAATTCATTTGCCGTACCGTCAGCTTTAACAATTTTTTTATTATTGGCAACAACTTCCCACATATCTTCGGCTGAAAACCCCATGTAGGTATTTTCGTTTACATCATTGTTGTGATAGATGTAATCATTGATACCTATTTGACCATTGACATCAAGGGTGTAATCGGGTGTGGGCGTTCCAATGCCTACATTTTGTGCATAAAATAAGTATGGCACTAAAAGTAGCATGATGATGAATAAAGTGATTTTTCTCTGCATAATGTTTATTTTACGTACTTAGTAAGGGAAGACGAAAAAAATAAATGTATATTCTCGACTTGTTCTTTTTCCTTTACACTTCACCAAATTCTCCTTAAATACAGTGAGTATTCGCGTCAAATTTGGTTCGTCTAAAGAAAAAATAACGGCGTGAAGATGTAGCGTTTATTTTTTTCGTCTTCCTTAATTTGGATGGGAAAGTCCACCACATATAATTGTGTAACAGGACAATCGCTTTTGTGAAGTTACAAAAAGCAAATATCCAGTGTTCTGCGAAAAAGTGAGATAATGTGACAGTATAACAGATATTTATACTATAAAAGGAATTGTAAAGTGAAATGTTGTACCAATTTCCTGTGTAGATTCTAACCAGATTTTTCCGTTCAATCCATCGATAATTTTCTTGCATGTTGCCAAGCCGATACCAGATCCCGAAAAATGTTTCCTCGAATTGAGTCGTCTGAATATTTCAAAAACCTGTTCTTGTTGGTCTTCGGGTATACCTATGCCATTATCTGCGATGGAAAATAAGTAATCGCCCGTTCGTTTCTTACAAGTGATTTTGATGAGGGGTGCTACATCTTTTTTGCGAAATTTGATGGCGTTGGCAATAATATTCTGAAAAACCTGCAACATGGAAGAAGGTACAGCGTGTACAGTTGGGAGTGGCTCATACAAAATTTTCGCACCTGTTTCTTTTACTGTCAGTTGCAGATTATGTTCTATATGGACAAGGATGTCATTGAGGTCAATATCTTCTTTTCTGGCATTGGCAGCTCCCGAACGGGCATATTCTAGCAGTCCGGTCAATAATTTACTCATGCGTTTGGCGGCACTCCGTATGATTTCGACGTACTCGCGCCCGTCTTCATCCAGATTTTTCCCATATCGCATATTTAGCAAGCCGCTATAACTGCTCATCATACGCAAAGGCTCTTTGAGGTCGTGCGCTGCTTTTCCGGCAAAAAGTTCGAGTTCGTTATTAATGTCGATGAGGTGTTGCTGATGCATGTTTAGTTTTTCTATTTTGAGGTCTTTCTTTTCGGCTTCGTATTTTGCCTGAATTTCGTTGATGGCTTTGGTGCGTTCTTCACTAAACAACTCATCTTTTACATTAATGTAGTCGGCAAGGTAGCGATAGCCTTTTTCGTAATCGTTTTTAAGCGCGTATGTTTTGGCGAGAAATTGATAACTTTCTTTGGCAAATTCTTTCGAACCAATTTCGAGATTTATTTTTAAAGCCCTGCTAAGGTATTCGATGGCTTCATCAAATTTGCCGATAAGCATCAGGGTTTCACCGATTCGATTGGCGAAAAAACCAATGCCGTTGCGCGAATCAATTTCTTCGCTAATAGCAAGGGCTTCCATATAATTTTCGAGGGCTTTATCGTATTTGCCTTGTTGTTTGTGTGCTTCGCCTATCTCGCGGTAAGAAACCGTCATACCGGTCTTATCGCCCAATTCTTTTTTAATTTCAAGCGATTCGGTCAAATATTTTAGGGCTTCTTCATTGCGTCCTTGCCGATTATGAATGAGTGCGATATTATTATAATTATCTGCCAGCACATTTCTGTTATTACTTTCGCGATTGATTTTTTCGGCAACCTGAACGTATTCGAGTGCTTTCGGATAATTTTCTTGAAAGAAATATAAAATACCAATATTATTGTAGGAATTTGCAATACTGACTTTTGGGGCGTTATTTTTTTCTTTTATCTCCAGTGCTTTATGATAATAAGTGGCGGCTTTTTCATAATCACCCCAATTTTTATGAATCACCCCAACATTATTATAAAGACTCGCAATAGCCTCTGCATCTTCGGCTTCTTGAAAAAGCTCTAATGCTTGCTGAAGATGTTTGAGTGCTTCGTGAAAATCTCCTCTTCGCAGATTGGCATTGCCAATACCGCTGAGCGATCTGCCGACACCTTTGGTGTCTGACAGCGATTGCCAAATATCCAGAGCTTGCTCATGCGATTCTATTGAACCTTTATAATTACTTTTATGCCAATTTGCTGTACCTCTTATATTATATGCTTTGGCTACCTCAATCCATAGATATTGCTCAACTCCCTTCCGAATAATATCATCAGTTTGCCTCAATGCCTCGTCAGGTTTTTTAATAGAAAGCTCCTCTGCCAACTCATTGAGTTTTGCCAGTTCTTCTGATTTCTTCGAATCAGAGGCACGTTTGTGCGTAGCCAATGATATATTTTTTCCGCTCACATTCATAATTAGGGATGACATTGTCAGTATATTTTACGCTACTTTTTTTTTTTTGTTGGCTTTTAAAGAATTAAACACAAAAAAAAAAAATTATACGGAAAATCTATTCTACACTTCGATTAGAGCATGTTCAAATTTTTTCTGTCTGATAATCAATTCCAATAGCTATCAGGATGGTTTTGACGAAGCATCAAAAAAAGAGTTTGCAGAGATAAATGACTGATTTGATGTGAAGTTAAGTTCATAAGATATTGGTTTTCAGGCAGAAAAAATTTAAATATGTTCTAAACAAAGGCGAACTTAGTAAGGGAAGAGGAAGAAAATAATAACTTCACGATTTGGACGGCTTCTTTTACCCTTATTTTCCTCCTCGAAAACAATCATTTATCCCGATAAACTCCCGCTTTTAAGAAGAAAACTAAGGACAAAATAACCTCGTCGAAATCGTAAACTTATTATTTGCTCGTTACT
>Ga0209595_100214_pt1 | contig 19760 bp, 17 predicted proteins | sample Porto_4metaG_FD_187427 | JGI IMG/M metagenome (GOLD analysis project Ga0209595, IMG submission 187427) | Marine algal microbial communities from Porto, Portugal - Porto_4 metaG (SPAdes) (version 2) | ecosystem: Host-associated > Algae > Red algae > Unclassified | place: Portugal: Porto...
TTTTGAAATGAATCGAATCAAAAATGACGCGAATACTCACTGTATTTAAGGATTTTTTGGTGAAGAGTCATTTTAAAAGAAATACTCAAAAAAGTAAATAAATTTGTGAAACAGTGTACTAAGTACATTGTTTATTAAGTTCCTTTATCTTCCAATGTGGTTTTAACCCATTGTATTTCGCTGAAAATCAATGGATTAAAACCACATTGGAAGATTCAAAAACACAAAGAAATTTAATTGACAATGTACTAAGTGAAAGAAATTAAATAAATTGTTCCATAATGCGCCGTAATTTTTTCTTCTAAAGAATTCAAAAAATCGTTGCATAGCCATAGCTACGGAACTATTTTTTGTATTTTTTAGAAGGGAAAAGAACAAGCATAATGGGGCAAGTTATTTATTTTCTTTCACTAAGCATCTTCACGACGCATATATCAGCTGTTACGAGCAAAAAAATGTACCATATATGAAAATTGAATCTTTTAATGAGAATTTGGACTTTAACGACAATAGGATTGTAACAAAGGTGCTTTTAGAATCTTCATTTTCAAAAGAAATAAGAATTCTATTAAAACAGGGGCAAATTATGAAAGAACATAAAGCTCCTTTTCCAATAATAATCCATATTCTCGATGGTGAAATAGATCTTGGTGCTGAAGGAAGCATACACCCATTAAAAAAAGGTGATATCATCACTTTAGCTGCTAATATTCCTCACGATTTAGCAGCTCTAAAAGACAGTATAGTGCGTTTAACACTTTCGAAACATGATAAAGTTTCACGTGTGGAAACGGTCGTTACAAATTCATAAAAGAACATTATGAATAGTATAGAAAATAGAAATGATGTAAGTATTTTGGTAAATACATTTTATTCTAAGGTAAGAGAAGACGAATTATTAGGCCCTATTTTTAACGGGCAAATTCCAGAAGAAAAATGGCCAAAACATCTAAGCAAAATAACTGACTTTTGGGAAACTAACCTCTTTAGGATTCCAAAATTTAAAGGAAACCCTTCAAAAAAACACGTTAATGTAGATATGAATTTGGGTTACACTATAACCCAAATTCATTTTGGCAAATGGTTACAACTATGGTTTGAAACAATTGATGAATTGTATGAGGGTGAACTTGCAACAAAGGCAAAAGAATCTGCTCGCAAGATGGCTACGGGGCAGTTTTTGACAATATGGCACCATCGACCTGAAGAAAATAAGAAAAGCTAATAGACAACAATTGTATACAGAATAGCCGTTTGGCACAACTAAAATAAATCATGACAGGAAAAAATAATCTTTCGGCAGGATTCCTTTTTATGGGAATGTTCATGGCTTACGGATTTTTACTGATTTACCTTCGAGATTTTGCCCCAGGTAAAGAAGAATGGATTGCCCAATACTCGGTAGGAAAGCACTTTGAATCACGACTGGCGCACGTTCACGGGAATCTTTTTGCATTTTTAAACATCGTAATTGGATACCTTTTAGTACACTTTAAAAACAAACTTGGGAATGTAAATGCCATCTCATGGCTTGCCTTGGGAGGTATGCTGATGCCGCTTGGTATTTGGGCAGAAATATATTTTGGAGCACCTCCAATATTTGTACTTATTGGAGCAATCTTTATGACAACTGCAGTTGTTTGGTTAGGAATATCCTTTTTAAAACTAAAAAATTAATATTATGAACACGATGAATCAAATCGGTTTAAAACACCTATCAAATCGAACAAGTTCCATTGTAAACACATTGCCCCTCAATCGAACAAGTTCCATTGTAAATATTTATTTATAGAAGGTAGGACGTGGGTAAAATTTAAATAAATTTTTGAAACAGTACACCCCTAAGTGAAAGAAATTAAATAAATTGTTCCATAATGCGCCGTAATTTTTTCTTCTAAAGAATTCAAAAAATCGTTGCATAGCCATAGCTACGGAACTATTTTTTGTGTTTTTTAGAAGGCAAAAGAACAAGCATAATGGGGCAAGTTATTTAATTTCTTTCACTAGACTTTATTTAGAAAAATTTTGTATGCAGCTAACTTTGTCTTTTTCCGATACTCTTCACCTATTTTTCGCCCCGTACCGTAGGGTATGCGGCTCAAAATGAGGCTCGATTATCGAAAAAATACAAAAGTTCCATGCATACAAAATATTCCTAAATAAAGTCTACTAAACGGATACAAAAATGGATGAATTTTTTAAAGAAGCCATCAAGCAAGCCAAAAAAGGCTTATCTGAAGGTGGCATTCCAATAGGAAGCGTCATCGCTCACAATGGCGAAATACTCGGAAAAGGACACAACAAAAGAGTACAACAAGGCAGCGTCATCCTTCATGGCGAGATGGATGCCTTCGAAAATGCAGGCAGACAAGACGCCAAAATTTACAAAGAAGCGACCATATACACCACGCTATCGCCCTGCCCGATGTGTACCGGCGCGATACTTTTATACGGCATTCCGAAAGTCGTCATCGGAGAAAACAAAACCTTCATGGGCGCAGAAGAAACCCTGAAAAGTCAAGGCATAGAAGTCATCGTCCTCAACGACGAAGAATGTATCAAAATGATGGAAGATTTTATCCAATCCAAACCGCAATTGTGGAATGAAGACATTGGCGAGGAGTGAGCAACCTCAACTTCAACTTCAACCTCAACCTCAACTTCAAATTCAACTTCAAATTCAAGAATTTGCTACGCAAATTGTCTGTGATATTATTGTATAATTTGGCAAAGCCAAATTATACAATTGAAATTTTGAAATTGAATTTGAGATTGAAGTTGAAGTTGAAGTTGAGGTTGTTTATCTTTGCACTATGAAAAACTTGATTCTTATCCCAGCCATACTACTCATTATCCTTTCGGCTTGCGACCTGTCTGATAAGTCGGAACAGGTAAATAATAGCCTCACGATACAAGGCACTCCAGCCATTGCGAATATCTCACAACGCATTGAAGATGAACCCGATAATGCAGAACTGTACGCCCAACGCGGTAGGCTTTTTTATGAGGAAGAAGAGTACGACGCAGCCATCAGCGACCTCACCAATGCCATCAATCGCGACTCGCTCAATGTCGCGTATTACCACCTTTTGTCGGATGCTTATTTTGACAGCAACCAATCCAAACCAGCCATCGCTACCTTACAACGCATCACAAATAAGGATTCGACCCAACTGAATACCTTATTGAAATTGGGCGAAATGCAAATGATCGTGCGCCAGCACGAAGCCTCGCTCAATACCATTGGTTTGATATTTAATCAAGACCGTCGCCACCCCGAAGGCTTTTATCTGGGCGGACTAAATTTTGAACAAATGCGAGACACCGCCCGCGCCATAAAAGCCTTCCAAACCACCGTTGAAGAAGACCCCGACCATATAGATGCCTATCGAAAATTGGGGCGACTTTTTGATGCAAAAAACAATAAAATCGCCCTCAAATATTACGACAACGCCCTACGAATAGACTCCACAGACATGGAAGCATTGATGGGAAAAGGTTGGTATTTTCATCAAAGAGAGCAATTTGCAGACGCCAAAAAGTACTACGACAAAGCCGGAAAGTTTCATGCTTTCGCATCGGGCGTACATTTCGATAACGGCATCTTACACCTCGAAATGAAAGATCCCGAAACCGCCCACAAAAAATTTGACCTTGCCATCAACATTGAACCGCAATACGGCATAGCGTACTACTATCGCGCCGTAGCCGCCGAACGCATGGGCAAAAACATCAACATCATCATCAACGACTACCAACAAGCCGCCGCACTCATGCCCGACCCACTACGCGCTACGACTGCACTCGATAGATTGGGCGTACAGTAGCTATAATGATTAAGGGAAGAGGAAGAAAATAATCTACCCCAAATGAAGCCGTTATTTTTTTTATATGTTTGGCTAAATTTGACGCGCATAGCCTACGCTACAGCCTGTCCCGTACTTGATTCGGGATAAGGAAAATTTAATGAAACATATAAGAAAAGGAACAATTCAGACGGGTAGATTATTTTTTTCGCCTTCCCTAAATACGATAATGGTATGAGTGAACGACTACTAAATAATAATTGGGCGTATCCCCCTCCTTATCAGTCGGGGGTCGGGCTATCCGGCACTCTCTCCACTCCGCTATCGCTCCGTTACGTTCAAACAACACCTACTATCCCTTACGCGACAAACGAGCAACCACGGAATTTGTCAAAGAACCATAAATCCTTAAGTGCAAAAGAAACAACCAAATGGTAAACTTATTTTTGCCGCATTCCCTATATATCTGGACTTTGGACATTGGATAATTAGGGAACTGGATAATTAGGTAAATTGCTCATTATAAATAAAGTCTAATAATTTACGTTGATTTGCATCTTATTTTAAATTAACTTTATTACAATTTTTATTATGCTGATAAATAGCGAATTATGCTTTCATTAGCCTAATTACCTAATTTCCCAATTACCTAATGTCCAAAGTCCAGATATAGATAATTTCGACTTGGTACTTACCGGAAGAAAATTTAAAACAAAAAAGAAAGCAGCACCGAACTATATATATGTGTTCATTGTCGGCAAAAACTGGCAACGCCACATATATCGAACGATGTGATACATTAATAAAATTGACAAATGAAATTTAAACTATTACTTAAAGAATTTAAGGAATTCGCTATAAAAGGCAATATGATTGACATCGCAATAGGTGTAATCATTGGTGCAGCATTTAATAAAGTCGTTGACATCCTCGTAACTGAAATTTTTCTCCCACCGCTATCATTTATGACAGATGGAATTAATTGGGAAAACAAAAAATGGATTCTTCGACAAGCAATAACTGAAAACGGAATCACAAAACCCGAGGAAATTGCTATTGGATATGGAAAACTTATTGAAGCCGGTGTGGACTTTATAATCATAGGATTTACTGTTTTTTTAGTTGTGAAAGTCATAAATTCCATTAGAAAAAAATCTGAAGACCCATCAAATCCGTCCGAAGTAACACCAAAGAACATCGAATTACTTGATGAAATGGTAAAAAGAATGGATAAGCAGATATTACTCTTAGAACGCATGGTGGATTCTAAAAAAGAATGAGTACTTAGTGAAAGAAATTAAATAAATTGTTCCATAATGCGCCGTAATTTTTTCTTCTAAAGAATTCAAAAAATCGTTGCATAGCCATAGCTACGGAACTATTTTTTGTGTTTTTTAGAAGGGAAAAGAACAAGCATAATGGGGCAAGTTATTTATTTTCTTTCACTAAGAGAAGAAAAAATTAATAAATTAGAATACCCTTCACTGAGGGAGCGTCAGCATAAACCAAATCAAAACCCAACCAACAAATCCACAAATTCCACACATTTCAAAAACCACCAAAACGCTCCTTCCTTATAGTGCATCCTCCCCGTCACATTTACAAGCAAATTAGCCTCAAATTTTAAAAATAGTTTCTATACAAACTATTTTCCGTACCTTCGTATGTCTTAAAAATCTTACCATAAAAATTATACTATGAATATACTATACTCACATGTTTTTAAAGGAACGCTAACTTTAATTGCTTTACTGCTATGCTCACTCACAATTTCCGCCCAAAATCGCACCATTACGGGAACAATTTTGGATGAAACAGGCTTTGAGGTCATCGGGGCAAATGTTTTCGTAGAAGGTACAACAGTTGGAACGACCACTGACGTGGAGGGAAAGTTTCAACTAAAAGTATCTGAAGATACTAAAACATTGATTGTTTCCTACGTTGGATATGCCGACCAAAAAGTTTCGATAGAAAACACCTCAACGATTGACGTGACTTTGAATAGCGGTCTTGACCTCTCCGAAGTCATTGTATCGGCACTCGGCATCAAGCGAGATGAAAAGGCATTGGGCTATTCTGTTCAGAAATTGGGTGCGAAAAGTATCTCCAACGTCAAACCCACCAACGTCACCAATGCGCTGGCAGGAAAAGTTGCGGGTGTATATATCACAGGCAGCTCGTCAGGACCGACCGCTTCCGCCAATGTCAATATACGCGGGGCAGCCTCTCTTTTGGGAAACAACCAACCGCTTTTCGTCGTCAATGGAATGCCCATCACCAACGATTTATACAGTTTTGATGACGGGCTGAATGGCTCATCCACCATTGACTTCGGTAATGCTGCACAAATTGTAAATCCCGACGACATCGCTTCGATTAATGTCTTGAAAGGACCCGCAGCTTCGGCTTTATATGGCGCGAGAGCTGCCGACGGTGTTATTTTGATTGAAACCAAAACAGGCGCAGGAGCGCAGGGCTGGGGCGTAGAACTCAACAACACGACCACCTTTGAAACCATTTTGAAAATGCCTGATTATCAGAACGAATACGGTTTTGGTGGCTTCGGAAAATACTCCTACCTCAATGGCTCCAATTATCGCGGTACAGGCGGCATTGATTACTGGGAAGCGTATGGCGAAAACTGGGGACCAAGACTCGACCAGGGACAAAATATCATTCAATTCAACTCTGACGGACAACCTGCGCCGTGGACTTCTTCGCCCAACAATATCAGAGATTTTTACAGAACAGGAACTTCATTTATCAACAATGTCGCTATCAATCACAGGGGCGCAGATAGCGACCTTCGATTTTCATTTACCCGACTTGATAAACAGAGTATCGTACCCAATTCGGACCTGCGTAGAAATACTTTTCAGACCAGCATAGGAAAAGAATTACTGGACGGTAAATTGACCATTCGCGCCAACGGCATGTTCGTCAGTTCCGGCTCCGACAATGTACCCAATGCAGGTTACGACGAATCTTCCAGTATTCAATACGGTTGGTTGTGGTATCCGCGAAATGTACATACAGACGAACTCAAAAACTACTGGGAACCCGGTCAAGAGGGCGTTCAACAACGCTATGTCGAAAACCTTTGGGTCAATAATCCCTGGCTCATCGTCAATGAAAATACCAACTCATTTAGAAGCGATAGATTGATTGGAAATGTTCGATTGAACTACCAATTTACGCCCGCACTGTCTTTGCGACTCCGACACGGCGCAGATGTACTCAACGAAGAACGCCACTACCGCCGCGCCCCTTCTACCAAAGCCGTCTTGTTTGGTAGCTACCGCGAAGACGAAATTTCATTTACAGAAACCAACTCCGAAGCATTGCTTTCTTACACCAATGCACGACAAGATACTGACTTCAAATTCGACCTCAAATTGGGTGGTAATATCATGCGACAAAATGCTAATTTTTTAGCGGCAAATAACCCACAATTAAAACTACACGGACCCGATGAAAGTATTTACACACTGACCAATGCACGTGCAGGCGTTCAGGTAGAATCACAAAAAACGACAACGGGCATCAACAGTTTATTCGGTTTGGCGACCTTATCTTACAAAGATTTCCTCTATGTAGATGTATCGGTGAGAAATGATTGGTCAAGTACATTGGTCAACCCAATTGTAGGCATTGACAACTCCAATTTCTCATTTGCTTACCCTTCCGTTTCTATGGGGCTTCTCATTTCCGAAATGGTTGATTTAAAAGCCAACACGCCGATTTCCTTTTTGAAACTAAGAGCCAATTACGCAGAAGTCGGCAATGGCGCACCACCTTACGGCTTCGGAACGACTTTTACGCCCGAAGCATCTTTTGGTACAAACACCGTTTTCAGTACAAACAATACGCTTGTTGACCCGAATTTGACGAATGAAAGAACGCGCGCATTCGAGATAGGCGCAGATGTTCGATTGTGGAACAACAGACTTCGATTGGATGCCACCTATTATAACATGGAAAGTTTCAATCAGGTCATCGAATTGCCGACTGCCAATACGAGTGGTTACGATTTCCTATTGACCAATGGCGGTTCTATCAGAAATCAAGGCATCGAGTTATTTGTAAGCGGAACACCTATCAAAAGAAAAAATGCGATATGGGATGTCATCTTAAACGTAGGTCGCAACCGTGCCGTAGTCGAATCGCTACCCGATGTGATTACAAGTGGCAGATACTCCATCGTTTCAAGTATGTACCCCAATGACGGCGGTACAGCCGGATTGGAATTTGTGGCAGAAGAAGGCGAATTATTCGGACAATTATACGGTTTAGGATTTGAAAGACATCCTGAAACCAACGAAATCATTCACTTAGACGGTATCGCAATGATGACAGAAGATAAAGTCTCTGCAGGTTCATATCAACCCGATTTGAGAGTAGGATTGATGAATGAACTCACACTCGGAAATTGGAACTTCACCGCACTAATTGACGGTCAAATTGGCGGAAAAATATATGTACGTTCACACGCATTATACGCTACCGGCGGCGCAATCACACACAACGATGACCCAAATTTAGCCATTAGCACCCTCGACGGACGCGAAACCTACACCGTCACTTACGATGCTGCCGGCGACCCGGTTTACACCCTCGACCAAGTGGGTACAGGCGTGGTCGGTCCCGGTCTGAAATGGGAAGACCTCAACGAAGACGGCATTATTGATTACGACACCGAAACTTCGCCAAACGATGTCTCCGTACAGCCCGGCGGTGTCGGATATGTCGGCTATTTTTACCAATACTACGGCAACGGATTTAGACGCGACAACATCGAAGCTTCTACCTACGATGCCACTTGGTTTAAGTTGCGCGAGGTGAGTGTAGGGTACAATTTACCTGAAAAATTAATCTCCAACGCAGGTCTCCAAAATGTCAGAATCGCCTTGGTCGGACGCAACTTGTTCCTATTTTCCAAAGTACCCACCATCGACCCTGAAACTTTTTCTGTCAGAAACGGATTATTCATTCCCGGCTACGAAAGTCAGCAAATTTTCTCCGCTCGAAGTTTCGGATTTTCTGTGAATATTGGGTTTTAGAAGAACGAATGAGTAAATGAGTAGATGAGTAAATGATTTACTGATTATCACGCTAAAAATTAAAGGTTCTTTGACAATTTTTGCATTTTTTGAAATGTAAAATGTAAAATAATAAATGTAAAATGTAAAAGTGCTTGTAGTACGTGTACGATTTTTTTTAGTTTAAAATATCATTTAAAATAAAAATTTATAAAATACGATAAAATACGTTTACTAAACTTTGAAAGTTTTAGTAAACGTAAGGTTCGCACCATTTTAAATTACGAATTTTAAATTAAAATAATATTTATAAAAACTGGCTTAACTTAATGACATTAACCAAAAACATATAAAGAAACACGTCAGTCTCGCGTCCTACAACTTTTACATTTTACATTAATTATTTGGTTCTTTGACAATTTTTGCATTTGAGATAAAATTAAAGATTTGCGTCTTGCGTAGTCCACCCCCCAGCCCCCTCCAAAGGGGGAGATTCTTCGCTTCGCGAAGAGCTACTCGCGTTAGTCTCCCCCTTTGGAGGGGGCTGGGGGGGTGGACAGCGTGAAAAACTAATGTTCAAAAATTCCCTAAAATTAGAATAGACTCGCTAATTTCTCTTTTTTGCAAAAATTGTCAAAGAACCTATTATTTTACATTTTACATTAATTTCAATCTCTCTTTTTGTAAAAATTATCATCATAAGAAAAAATATAGATGAGCTATTTTAAAAATATATTATGTTGTTTTATTTTCCTGACGCTTATTTTTTCGTCTTGTGGAAAATTTGAAACACTCAACACCAATCCCAACGAACCCACTTCTGTAACGGCTGATGTCGTACTGCCCGGTGCGATTCGACAAAGCGTAAATGCGAGTGTGGACGCTTCCTATTTGGTCGGAAATATTGCCGCTCAAATCAATGGCAAAACCCTTCGACTCGAAATAGATTCTTACGTATGGAATGCCTTTCCGACCTACTGGGCGGCTTGGTACGAAAGCCTTAGCAATGTAAAAACATTGGAAAATATCGCCATCGCCAACGACAATGAGGTATTAGAAGGTGTCGCAATCACGCTACGGGCTTGGATTTTCCAAAACCTTACCAATGCTTACGGAAACATTCCTTACAGCGAAGCCACCGCCGGGGCGGACTTGAATTTCACGCCGACTTATGATGCACAATCTTTTATTTATACGGATTTATTGTCAGAATTGGAACGTGCCAAAGGTTTATTGACCTCTGATAATGGCGATATTTTGGGCGATATTTTGTTGGATGGCGAGGCTGCACAATGGCAGAAATTTGCCAACTCATTGAGGTTGAGATTATTGATGTCTGCGGGTGATAAAATAGATAATGTTGCCGGACAATTTGCTGAAATATTTAATAGTGGCAATTACATTTCGAGCAATGCCGATAATGTTGCGCTGACTTATACGGGCAGTGCGCCCAATGAATTTCCCGTTGTACCATTAAAGATAGGTGATTTTGACGCAGTGGCTTTCAGCAAAACCGCTCGCGATATTTTGACCTCGTTTGATGATCCGCGTTTGATGCGCTACGCACGACCGGACAATGATGATTATTCGACCTACAGTGCTGCCTTATTTACGGGCGATGTCAACGGAACAGGCGTTTGCGATTCGCTGACGGGTTCGCGTATCGGCTCACAATATTATAATTATCCCGACTTTGTTTCGGCAGATGATTTGGGGCTGCCTATGGCGCAAGGTATCATTATGACCTACGCCGAAGTAGAATTGACACTTGCCGAAGCTGCCGCAAATGGTTGGATTGATTCGGACATCGAAACCCACTATAAGGCAGGCATCGCGGCTTCTATGGAATATCATCAGGTGGATTTAACGCCTTTTGATTGGACAGATTTTGAGGATTTTTACAATAATTCAGGCGTGGCGTATGATGAGGTCACCGATATATGGCAGCAAAAATGGATTGCCTTATTTTTTCACGGCTTAGAACCCTATTTCGAGGTGCGAAGATGGTATGCGTTGAGTGGAAATTCTTTTGACGGCATTCCATTTTTAGATGCTGCCTGTGGCAATGGAAATAACGATATGTTGCCCCTCAGATTTCTATATCCGGGTGAAGAACAGTCGCTCAATGCCGAAAATTATCAGGCTGCCGTCAATGCCATCGGCGGAAGCAACAGCCAAAATGCAGCGATGTGGATTGTTGAGTGAGTGAGTGAATGAATGAATGAATGAGTGAGTTGAAAAAAATGTAAAATGTAAAACTCCGTCATTCGTCGGTATAGGTGTGAAACCAACGTATTAATTTGATTTTTAATTTATTAAAAAATAAGAAAATAAAGATGCTTCGTGTACGTATTACAAGTACTTTTACAACTTGTCACGGCGAATGACGGGATTTTACATTTATTATTTTAATTTTACATTTCTAAAAAATGGTAAAATACTTTTAGAGAAAATTTGGTTCTTTGACAATTTTTGCATTTTCCTCCAATGTGGCTTTAGCCCATTGCAATAAATAGTTGAACGACAATGGGTTAAAACCACATTGGAGTAAGGGAGAGTCTTTTTTGCAAAAATTGTCAAAGAACCGAAAATTTAAACATCCCAAATATTTTGAATGAATTAATGGTCTAATCAATACAATCCCCGTATCAAGTAGTGGGACAAAAATAGGCTTAGTGAAAGAAATTAAATAATATGTGCCATTATACTCGTCTTTTTTCCGTCTAAGAATCCTTTGAAATCCTTATCTCGAATCGGGGTTCGGGACAGGCTGTAGCTATCCCGATAATTATCGGGAATGTGCGGCTTTCAAAAAATCCTTAGACAAAAAAAATACTTCCCATTATGGGACATCTTATTTAATTTCTTTCACTTACAATTTTAACGTGGTTATTTTTTCGATATTTTTCCCTACAAAAACCGCACATAGCCTACGCTACAGCCTGTCCCGTACTTGATTCGGGATAAGGATTTTTGTAGGGAAAAATAGCGGAAAAAGAAACCGTCAAAAAGTAAGGATATTTTTGTCTCACTACTTAAGTACGGGATTTCGTTTTACTCAACATTTACTCATCTATTCATTTAATCATCTATTCATTTTTTACCAACAAATATTTTCTATGACTAAATCCGTTGAAATCACTAAGGCTTACTACGACAGTAAAGAAGTAGATGAATTTTACCATAAAATCTGGGGTGGAGAGGATATTCATATCGGAACTTATATAAGTGGGGATGAATCTATCGAGGAGGCAAGCAGGCAAACGATTTTGAAAATGCTCAAGCAATTGCCTACTATCAAAAAAGGGCATAGAATTTTAGACCTTGGGGCAGGATATGGAGGCGCAGCCCGTTTTTTAGCCCAAGAATACAACTGTCGTGTCGATTGTCTCAATTTGAGCGAAATACAAAACAAGCGCAATATCGAAAAAACAAAAGCGGCGGAGTTGGAGAAGTATATTTCCATCACAGCGGGCAATTTCGAGCAAATCCCGTTTGACCGCGAGACATATGATATTGTGTGGTCGCAGGATGCACTTTTGCACAGTAATGATAAGGTGAAAATTTTTCGGGAAGTAGCCCGTGTCTTGAAACCCGAAGGACGCTTTATTTTCACCGATCCCATGCAAAGTAAGGATTGCCCCGCCGATGTACTAAAAGAGGCACTTGAGCGACTTCATTTGGAGGACTTGGGTTCGGTAAATGAATATAAAAGTTTGGCAAACCGTGCAGACTTGGAGCAGGTTTTAATCAAAAGAATGCCCGAACAATTAACTAAGCATTATGCGATGGTTTTGAAAAAATTGAAGCAACACGAAAAAACGGCTAAAAAATCTAACCGTGCATTTCTTAAAAAAACGATGACAGGCATAGAAAAGTCGATTGAAATGGGTGAAAAAGGATACCTCACTTGGGGTATTTTACAATTTCAAAAGCGAAACGAGTAATTAATGATTAATGGTTAATTTTCGCTTTGCGAAAACTCTACGTTATACACTATATATTGCTCACTAATTATTATACGTTAATCATTATACATTAATCATTAATCATTAATTATTAATCGTTATACATTAATCATTATAAATTCTATGGATAACGAAAAACCAACCCCGACATCTAAAAAATACTTCGACATATACGCGCCTGTATTTTACCCTTCTGCAATCATCATTATACTTTTTATTTCGCTGACCTTGCTCATTGGTAAGCCGATGGAGACGATTTTTGCCAATACACAATCGGCGATTACCTCCGGTTTTGGTTGGTTGTTTGTTTTTGCGGTCAATGTATTTTTGGCATTTGCGATTTATTTTTCTGTTAGCAAATTTGGTAAGATTCGCATCGGTGGAAGGGATGCCAAAACGGAATTTTCAACTTTTGCTTGGTTTTCCATGTTGTTTAGTGCAGGATTGGGAATTGGGCTGATGTTTTACGGCGTTGGCGAACCGATGATGCACTTTTCCAACAGCGTCATCAATGCCGAACCCCTCACGCCCGAAGCCGCTGATACTGCCATGAAATATACCTTTTTGCATTATGGTTTTCATGCTTGGGCGGTGTACGCGGTGCTGGGATTGGCACTCGCATTTTTCACTTTTAATAGAGGGCTTCCCCTGACGATGCGCTCGGTTTTTTACCCTTTGCTCGGCGATAGAATTTACGGCTGGATTGGGCATGTGATTGATGTAGTGGCAGTTGTGGCGACCTTGTTTGGCTTGGCAACATCATTGGGCTTGGGCGTTCAGCAAGTCTCCGCAGGATTGAACTTTTTAATCGGAACAGCCGACACTATATGGTTTCAGGTCATCCTTATCGCGGTGATTACGGGTGCCGCAACTATATCGGTCGTCTTAGGGCTTGACAAAGGTGTGCGCGTATTGAGTGAATGGAATATGAGACTGGCACTCGTCTTTTTGGGTTTGATGTTGTTGCTCAGTCCGACCATTTTTTTGCTGGATGCTTTTTTGCAAAATGTCGGTAATTATTTGCAGGAAATGATTGCGCTCGGCGCATTTACGGAAGTGTATAAAGGCACAACATGGCAACACGATTGGACGATTTTTTATTGGGCTTGGTGGGTGGCTTGGTCGCCTTTTGTGGCGATGTTTATTGCGCGAGTGTCCAAAGGTCGTACCGTTAGGGAGTTTTTTATTGGCGTGATGATTGTACCTGCCTTGCTGACTTTTTTGTGGATGACGGTTTTTGGAGGTTCAGGTATCTACTTGGAACTGAACAATATAGCTGTCATTTCGGATGCTGTTAACGAAAATATTGCAACGGCTCTTTTCGTAATGTTGGAACAATATCCATTAAGTACGTTTACTTCTGTCATAGGAATTATGTTAGTAATGGTTTTCTTCGTAACTTCGTCCGATTCTGGTTCTTTGGTGATTGACAGCCTCACCGCAGGCGGAAAATTGGATGCCCCCGTTGGGCAGCGCATTTTTTGGGCATTGACGGAAGGTGCAGTTGCGGCAACCTTGTTGCTGGGCGGCGGTTTGAAGGCTTTACAAACGGCTTCTATTACTACTGGTTTGCCCTTTGTTCTTATTCTTTTGGTGATGTGTTACAGTCTTTATTTGGGACTCGAAGAAGAGCAATCGGAAATGGATGCCCGAAAACGTAAGAAAGAACGCCAATCTCACGAAGACATTCTCGCTGAATTAATTGAGAAAAGAAAAACAAAAGCTAAATGATGCACAGAGCAAAACATATTCATGGTTTGTCTTGACCTCACGGAAATGGACGAACTATTAATCCGATATTAATTAAAATTTGAACGAGTACTTCGAAGTACAATACAAAAATAAATAACGATAAATAATATGCTAATAATTGAAAGAAAAAGTAATGAGACCATTGACCGAATGGTAAAACGGTATAAAAATAAACATCGCAACGTAAAATTACGGGATGAATTGAGAGATCGCAAACAATTTGTAAAGCCCTCTGTAAAACGACGTATGGAGATAATAAGCACTATGTACAGTATAAGAAAATACGGTACAGAGGAGTGAGTTGATGTAAAATATCAAATGTAAAATGTAAAAGCTTTAAGACGCGAGAACATCATATTTATTTCGTATTTAAATGTTTTAAAATAGGAAAATAAAAATATTTATTCGCGTCCACCCCGACGAATGACGGGGTATTCAAGCACTTTTACATTTTACATTTATTATTTTACGTTTCTTTATCTTCAAAATCAATCCTCAACTTTTGGGGGTTCTGCCATAGGTGAGTCAACCAAGGCGGTAATAATCGGCGCAGCGTCTACATTTTCGATATTCAAAAAGTCGATAATCGTATCAAAAGAACTTTGAAGCCTAAATAAATCCTGTTCGGAGAGCTTTTTCAATTTTGCGGAGAGTTGTTCGTGCATTGGTTCGGGGGTCTCTTTGAGCAATTCCATTCCTTTTGCCGTAATGGTAATCATTCCCACTCTTTTATCTTTGTTTTTAGGCAATCTCGCGACCACTCCCTTCTTTTCCAAACGACTGATAATCCCGGTGACTGTACTCGCATTGAGTTGGAGAAAACCCTTGATTTGCTTGTGCGAAGCCTGAAAACTTTCCTGTTCACTTAAAAAAGTCAAACAAAGTAATTGCGGAATACTAATACCGTATTCTTTTTCAATTCGCTTGCTTTCCAAATTTACAGAACGAATAATTTGGCGTATTCTAATGAGAATTTCTGTGTATTTCATCTAATCTAAATTGAGCAAAATAATGCTTAAAGATAGTCATTAGTTTTATTTTGTAACAATCAGGTCACTTAGTGAAAGAAATTGAATAAATTGTTCCATAATGCGCCGTAATTTTTTCTTCTAAAGAATTCAAAAAATCCTTGCATAGCGTCGCTACGGAACTATTTTTTGCGTTTTTTAGAGGGAAAAAGAACAAGTATGATGGGACAAGTTATTTATTTTCTTTCACCAATACTACATTAAGACTCTCGCTTATCCCCAATACAGAGGGAAAGTAACACAGGCTTCCAGCCTGCACTGCGTTAGCTCGTCCTGTTTTATCGAAGTAATGTGTCGATATAATGCAGTGCAGGCTGGAAGCCTGTGTTACTTTTCCTCAAAAATGAATTTCACCCTATATTGGAGATGAGCAAGAGTCTTAATGTAGAATTACTGGAATGAAAAATATACGGAATATGTGTATTTTTCCCTTACCGCCAACTGAAAATAAATGACTAAGTATTTTATATGAAGATTCAAGAAGAAAAATATCAGATTGAAAGATATGATTTATCAGAGGATAAATCTTTAAAAGGCTGGAACGCAGCAGATGAATATCTTTTAAAAGCCTTTATTTCTAAAGAAATTAACCCAAGTCATCTATCTATCTATAATGATAGATTTGGATTTCTATCCTGTTATCTACATTCGTATGACCCAATGTTGGTTTTAACCCAGAAAAGTCAAGAAAAATCTATTGAATCTAATTTAGCAGCTCATAATCTTCCTTTATTGAGTTGCTCAACTCCACTTTCGTCTCTTGAATATAGAATGGATTTTGCTATAATTAAAATACCAAAATCTTTAGCTTTATTTCAATTGTTCCTCGAACACATTGTACATAATTCGACAGAAGATATAACAGTTTTATGTGGATTTATGACCCGTCATTTTACGCCCAAATTATTAAAAATAGCAGGAGAGTATTTTAATTCAGTTGAACAAAGCAAAGCCTTGAAAAAATCCAGACTTTTAGTGCTTTCCGAAAAGAAAGAGGTTCTAAAAAAAGATGCAATCACCTCTTTAGCTTACAATAACCAGAATTATTTGCAATATTGGGGCGTATTTTCTTCCGGACATATTGATTATGCTACTCAGTTTTTATTAACTAATCTTGAGCTGAAGAAAACAGATGAATGTATATTGGACTTAGCTTCGGGCAACGGAATTATAGGGAGTGAAGTATTTAAACAACTTCCAGATTCAGAAATTCATTTGATGGATGATTCAAATTTGGCATTTTCGTCAGCTAAGTTAAATATAAAAGGAGAAAAAATCCATCATCATTTAAATGATAATCTTTCCATTTTTGCGGATGAATATTTTGATTTAATTGTTAGTAACCCTCCCTTTCATTTTGAATATGAGATAAATATTCAAGTGCCAATTCAACTTTTTAAAGAATGTTACCGATGTTTGAAAAAAGAAGGGAACTTTCAGTTAGTCGCAAATAAACATTTAAATTATAAAGTACATTTAGAACGTATTTTTAAATCTATTCAAATTGTATCTGAAAATAGTAAATTTGTTGTGTATAAATGTACAAAGGAATAAGGATATCTTCGCCAAATTGAGAATTGAGAATTATTTCACATAAGATGCCCCATAATGCGAAGTATTTTTTTCGCCTAAGGATTTTTTGAAAACCGCACATCACAACGATAATCGTATCGCGAAACACTACTGATTAAAACACAATCAATATCCCGGATAACCTATTCTACATGAAAAAACCAATTCTACATTAACCGGTTTACCATTATGTTGGGCGGGAATCCATTGCGGCATATTTTTAAGTCTACTCTCAACAATTTTATTTTTATCTTCGTTTCCACATTCGGCTTTGATCTTAGTAATATTTCCTTCTTTGTTCACCATAAATTTAAGATAGGTGGAGCTGTCTTTTATATTATCACTTCTGTTTAATGAGATAGTACTGCCCCCATAGATTCCAGGGCTGATATGTTGCCTGATATATTGTTTATTGCAGACTTGCTTGTTCCCGTCCGTCATTCCTTCGCATTTTGTAATATAAGCCATTTTTTCAGGGATTATAAAATTCCCAGCATCGGATTTTAGAGGTTTTGATGTATCAGTAACCAGATATTGTCTTTCATCAATGTCTATGTATAAATGCCTTACAAAATCTACAGGTACGCCTGCTTTCTTGCCGGGTATCCATGGAGGCATTGCTTGAAGTGCCTTCATGACGGCATCTCCAAAACCATTTGAATCGTGAAGAATTTCGGGATTCACGACATTTCCCTCTTTATCCACTACAAAACTAATATTCACTTTGCCCCCTCCCTTACCTATGTATTCTATAGGATATTCGAGGTTGTCGTAGATGAAACCTTTCGCGTTTCTTATTGAAGAGTGTTGACTTCTATCCTTATTCTCTACATGTTCACGGTCTGGAAAATACGGCATTACATCAGCTTGTCTGTGTATTTTTTTACCTGAAATTTTAGGCTCGGATGTTTTAGATATTGCTTTTCTTTCAGCCTCCAAATTCATTTTAGCAAACATCAACACACCTGTCAACAACACAAGCGGCAACGACACCTTCAACAAACTCCCCACAAATGATGAACGACGACGCGATGTGCCTTTTCCTTTTATATATGGTTTTTGTCTTTTATTGTATGTCATGATATTTGATTTAGTGACCAATGACTTACTCAAAAATATGGATTTAAATATTAAAAAACAATTAATGGAAGGAATATCAATTTGTGGTTTAGAATTTTTTATGTTAATTTACAGAAATAATATCTCACTACAATGAATACGAAACAACTACATCAAGAAGCATCAATGGCTATGCAACAAGCCATCGTGTTACGAGCACAAGGCGACGAAGAAGCTGCTCATAAACTATTCACAAAGGCTTTGGGGCTTGAAAAACAAGCGGCACTTTCATTATTGACGGATTTTGATAACGAACCGACACGAAGTGTTTTGTTTAGAAGTGCCGCGAGCCTTGCGATGAACTGCAAAAAATATCGTGAGGCAGAAAAGTTGGTGGCACAAGGTTTGGCAGGCGACCCACCACAAAAAATAATGAATCAACTCCGAGAATTATACCAACAAATCAGTGCCCATCTGTACGCTGAAGTTGCGTAGCTTTCAAATCTTCGGTACCAAAACAGGCGTCTCCTTCTTATACGCCTCATAATCTGCCTGACCGCCCCACTTCTTTTCTGCTTTTGCTTCGAGCATCGGCACACCACTCACACGCGTAAGCAGCAGCGTAACAAACACAGGCGAAATCAACGCCACCCATTGCCAACCTTGCAATACAGGCACAGCGATAATCGTCACCCCAACCCAAAGCAAAATCTCTCCAAAATAATTCGGATGCCGCGAGCGCGACCACAAACCCGTCTGGATAAACTTACCTTTATTCGCAGGATTTTTACGAAATTGAGTCTTTTGATAATCTGCCACAACCTCGATAGCAAAGCCCATCGCCCACATAATCAAACCAATAATTGCAAAAGTTCCAATATCCACACGCTTCATCGCAGTAATCGCAATGATAGCCGGTGCAGCCGTCAATGTCACCCAAAGGGCTTGGATTGTCCACGCATTGAGGAAGCGAAAAAAGTTGGGTTTAATGGCATCAAAGCGGTCATCTTTTCCCGCCTCTTGTACTCTACGAAAAAGAAATGTCCCCAATCGAGTTGCCCAAATCATTACCAAAGTCGCCAACAAAACAGACCGCACATCCATACTATCACTCAACACCAACGCAATAATCGTAACCGAAATATAAGTCAAGCTACCCGTCAAATCATAATATTTTTCTGTTTGACTGCGATAAGCCGGAATGAAAGCCAACCAATTTATAAGAAATGCCCAACCAACACAAATCATAAAAACCGGAATGCCATTTATTGCTCGCCCATGATGCGCTCCTGCGAATGCCACGAGCAATCCGAACGTTGGGACGATAATCAAGCTTTTGCGTATTTGTTGTTTTGTCATTTCGTATTTTTATTTATGCCATAATTCAATCACGACAACACTTATTACTAAGTACACTGTTTTATAAATTTATTTACATTTTTTGACGTTTATTTTGAAATGAATCGAATCAAAAATGACGCGAATACTCACTGTATTTAAGGATTTTTTGGTGAAGAGTCATTTTAAAAGAAATAC